>Ga0209600_1000342_pt1 | contig 38242 bp, 34 predicted proteins | sample COGITO_mtgs_1104_FD_185518 | JGI IMG/M metagenome (GOLD analysis project Ga0209600, IMG submission 185518) | Pelagic marine microbial communities from North Sea - COGITO_mtgs_110421 (SPAdes) (version 2) | ecosystem: Environmental > Aquatic > Marine > Epipelagic ... | reverse complement strand
CTCACCAATAACCCCATTAAACGGGTGGGCGTAAGTGGTTACGGTATTGAAATTGTAAAAAATTCTAATTTAGAATGAACCACTCCAACGGCATAGCACTCGCGGTAAATTTTTACCGTAGGCAACAAAACATACCTTCATTAGGATGGGTGCTTGCTGTTTCTGGTATTAGCGGTGTTTTAGAAACACTTCCCATTTTACTCTCACTGCCGTTGATACGAACCCTGTTTCTAAATACTGAACAGGTGTTCTTAGGCTCCATTCAAGTTAAAGTGGTGCATTATGTACTGGCTCTACTTGTGCTTTTACTATTGCGTTTGTTCGTAGGTATTTACAGCCAATTTTTAAATGCATCCACACGCATTCAACTTCTCGCCCATTTTAGAGCGAATTCACCCCAATCCGAAAGACAACGACTAAAAACTGTATTTGGTAAAAGTGTCCAAAGCATCAATTTTCTACTTGTAGGTTGGTCACAACTTCTGCCCGGTCTTCTCTTCTCGGGTGCAGGAATAGCTTTATTTCCTGAATTCGGTGGAATTATACTGGGTATTTTACTGCTGTGGCTGGTGCCCATGCGCGTTCTTAAAAATCGACAAGACCAGGCGCATGAACATGTAAGTACGCTTCAATCAGCATTGGACGAGAATGAGTCGATCACAATGGATTGGCGCGATGCTCGCTATAAAGCTGCGCGTTTAGACAGTGTCAACAAGAATTTGAGAGAATTTATCATCGTTAGTACACTCATTGTTGCCTTGTTTCTTTCGCACGCATTGGGTTTGTCCTTCTCAGACAATTCTCTTCTTGTCATCTTGATGCTTTTAAGGGGAATGCAACAGTTGTTCACCGCCTATATTATGGCTCAACAAGTTTCTGCATTGCGTGGCTTTCTCAAGAAATTTACACACTAATTCAAGCGCATACTCTACAGAATTGGGTATCTTTGCAAGTATAAAATAACCCAAGTCATGAAAAAGCTCTTATTTTCAGCACTCACAACTGGAATGGCCTTAAGTAGCTGTCAGTCAGACGTTGTTGATCCAAAGAACATTGACATTACAGCGGATCCCATTATTGCATTACCTCTTGGAGAGATTGGTCTAACCATGGATCATTTGCTCATTCCTGATAGTTCATTAATTTTTGATGACAATACTGTGTACAAAGTCATTGTAGCCCAGGATAGTGTTTTCGGTATTGATGTGAATGATTTAATCAGTATCCCGGCACAATCTCCATCGAGCAGCAGTATTTCAATGGGTACGGTTGCCGTTAGTAACGTTTCTTTGACTCAAGACATAGCACTGGGCGCTGTAGCTTCAGATGCTGGTTTAACAGCCATTTCATCCGCTCACGGGAGCAATGCACCTTTTCCCCAATTGAACGAATCCAACGTGGGCACGTATGGCGGAAGTGGCTTCGGTACATTTACCAGTGCGTCATTTTCAAACGGATCACTCACATTGGGGCTAACAAATGATTGGCCTGTCCCTGTTAGTATGGGCATAGACTTGGTCAATGCATCCACCGGTGCAACTATATTGACCTACGCCATGAATAACGTTGCTGCAAATGGAGGAACGGGTAGTGATACCGAATCGTTGGTGAACATCACGTTGCCAAACAGCATCGGTTTCAAAATCACTTCATTGACATCACCAGGATCAGGGACAAATTTGGTTGCAATTGATACCACAGATAATTTAGAATTAGCGATTTCATCGGCAAATTTGGAAGTCTATAATGCCATTACACAGATCAGTACGCAAGATATTAGCTCTGATACTCAATATGTAGATTTGAGTACCGGTGGTTCAGAGGAGTTGAGAGAATTAATGTTCAGTACGGCGAGCTTCGACTATGAATTTGTTTCGACGTTAGCTGAAAACTTAGAGTTGAATTTGAACTTCCCTGGCTCGGACCAAAACGGTGTTGAAGTCGATACTACCATTACCATTGCAGCAGGTGCTACGACCACGGGATCTATTAATTTAAACGGGACCATCCTAGATTTAACACAAGATCCTAGCCAGAATCACAGTCGCCTACCCATTGCTGTTGCAGCAACTCTTGTAGGATCTGGTAATATGGTAAATATCGATAGTTCTGATGCTTTAGACATGACCTTCGAAATGACCAACCTACAATTTGGTCACATTAAAGGTTTCTTTGGAACGCAACAAATCACTATTGATCCAGGAGCTGTGGATTTAGCTATAGATTTCTTGGAAAACTTCGATGGTGAAATTTCTTTCGCCGAACCAAGCATCGCTATGGCCATTACCAATTCCATTGGTCTACCCATTCAACTGGTTTTGGACTTCAACAGTTTTAAGGACGGTACGGCTTATGGCTTGAATGGGCCAAACTACGTATTACCCTACCCTACAACTTTAGGAAATACGGCAACAGGAACCTTAACGTTCGATAATACTAATTCAAGTATTGTCGACGTATTTACATTGCCTAAAGACTCCATTACCTATGGGGGATCCGTCAACGTTAATCATGACACAGCAATGTTTGGTACAGAAAACTTTGTCACGAATACAAGCAGTATTTCTGGAGATTTGTTAATGGAGATGCCCTTTTATTTCACGGCAACTGGCTTAGGCTTCTACGATACACTCGCTACCGATCAAAATAATTTGGATGCACTACCTGCAGGGACCACTTTGGAATCTGCAAAACTACTTTTGCAGACCACCACTACGCTTCCATTAGATGCTTCGCTAAATCTGACATTCTATGATGCCAACTGGAATACCATCTTAGTTAAAGATTTTGGCCTCATGGAAAGTGGAATGCCAGATGCGAACGGTATTATAGTCGCACCAAATGTTTTAGATACAGAACTGGAACTCGATGCAAGTGAAGCGACTGCAGTGCTCGAGGCTGTTCATATTACTGCTGAGGCTACTATGGACACTTACAATGTAGGCACCGATCCAGTGAAACTCAGAACAGATGCTACCCTGAACTTAAATTTAGGTGTGCAGTTCAAAGTAAACGTTACCTTATAATTTGATAGTCATCATGAAAAAGACATTAACACTATTCTTTGCTTTGGTTACTATTTTTGGTAACGCACAAGACTTTACAACATTTGGCTTAGCGGCTAATCCAGGTAATCTTCTTCAAAACCCTGGAGCTGACCCGATGACTAGGTTCCACCTGCAATATTTTGGGCTTCAGAATGAACTTAATATGAGTGAAACTGCGGGTAACCTTCTTGCAACAACAGATATTTTGCAGAATATCCACGACCTATCTTCTGATGAATTTACCTTAGAAAACGAGACTCAAGTTGATGCCTTACAGATAGGTTTAAAATTGGGAAACAACTTCATTTTTGCAGGAAACTCAACAGCCATTGGGGTTGGATTTACCATTGATAACGACATTGCAAGTTTCGTTAAAAATGGAATGGCTGACTCCAACGGAGACTTAAACCTAAACTATTCAGGTAATTTCGATGCCTTAGGTTTACGCTTCCAAATGACGAACTCCACTTATTTCGGATTACAGCGGACCCTCCTCGAAGAGAAGCTGCGCGTTGGTTTTACCTACCATTTAAATAACTACATCGCAGGCGCTCAGCTCTCTACGAATGCCTTTAGCATTTCCAGCACAGCAAACACCACGACAGGAATGAATGCTCTTAATCTAGATTATGATTTTGCTTTAGCTACTACAGGAGTCTTCAACGCTGGTACCTCACTTGATAGCTTAAGTCAATTATCAACCGACGCTATCGTACCTCTATCCTTAGCAAAGAATGGAGATATCGCTGGATTAGTGAACTATGCTACAACTGGAAGCCAGTCTAATGGAACTGTTGGTTTCGGCGTAACGTACAGCCCTATAAAGCAGTTGGATATACAATTTTCAATGAGTGGATTGGGAGCAAGCGACGTAAACTTTAATAGTTCTATTGGTAAAAGTCTTTCAGGCAATGCCACTATTGATGGATTCTCGTACGCGAGTGCAGCGGGTGATACACTGGCCAGCGCTGTATCTAATGTGATCTCAGATTATACCGAAAGTATTCAAGATGGCATAAGCACTGATCTTTTAGATGCTACACAATCCCTCTCGTTTAGAACGCCCCAGGTAACCAATGTGGCCTTGAAATACAATTTCACGAAATACAGCTACCTCGGTGCTCACTATGTTGATCGTAAGAATTCTTGGAACGACTACACGTACTTAGGCTTCAACACGATGCTTTGGCTAGGTCGTAACGTTCAACTCAAAGGCGGTTACTACATGGCGATGGATGAATTTCATAAAGACCGTATCAATGCTGCTGTACAGTTTAGATTAACTCCAGTGGTACAATTCTACATTGGCTCGACTACCGTGGGTGATGTAGCAACCATAGGAAATGAAATATTAAACGGTCGTTTAGGTGTTGGCGCTGCTACGAACTCGATAAACGTTAGCGCAGGTGTAAGCATGGCATTCTTTGATAAACGTTTTAAAAAGGATGATAAAGAAGAAAAGGTGAAAGCCGTGCAATCTTTGTCTCCCGCAGATCAAAAAAAGGTGGACGACGCGCAAAAGAACAGCGCTACCACGAAAGACAATAAGTAGTTATGTACTGCGGTTATGTAAAAAAGGCTCAGTGAATACTGAGCCTTTTTTTATGCCAACAATTCGCGTAACAAATACATCGTATCACGATTTGCGTCTAAAATTTTACAATTTAAATTTTGACTTCGCGTTAGATTTATTGCTTGTTCTTTTTGTGCCGACACAAAGGCAACGTAACGGTTTGCATCGTTCTGGTCAAGAAAAGTCTTATTCCCCGTCTCACTATCAAAGACTTGTTTACCAGAAAAGAACTGCCTATTGTGTTCTAATTCAGCATGCGTGATAAAAATGATTCTAACGGAGTGCCCTTCATGGGCCAAAAGTGCAGCGGAATCTATGATGGATTCCAGATTTTCCTGAAACAAATCAATGAATATGATCACCTGACTGCGCCGAGGAATTCTTGTCATCATTGCTTCAATCTCTCCAGAGAAATCACCATTTTTCTTCTCCTCCCCTTCAATATTTATTAAATGGTTTAGCATAAGCCTTATCCATTCATTGGTAGCTTTAGCATCGAAAAAATTACTTTTCGACTCATTAACTTCAAGCACTCCCATAGCATCGCGCTGCTTTTGAAGTAATGTTCCAATAAGGGTTAAAAGTTTCACAACCTTCATCCATTTGGAATCAGAAGTTGGCAATTGCATACTGGCGCTTGAGTCTAAAATGAAATAGGTTCTAAGGTTAGATTCTGCCTCGTATTGCTTAAGTAAATATTTATCCGTCTTAGCTAAAACCGACCAATCAATGTGTTTGGGTGAATCTCCTGGCACGTAGGCTCTATGCTGAGCGAATTCAACACTGTAGCCAAAGTCCGGGCTCTTATGCAAACCTGTCATAAACCCCCGGACTCTCTCTTCCGCCCACCATACGAGCGATGCTATGTCATTATCATTCACTATTGCTAGGTATATGTTAGTTTTTGTCTTGCCCAATTAGATAATGTAAGATAATCTAAAGGCACAGTCGTACGAAACATCTCAAGCAACAAAGTTATCCGCATCCTCAATAAACGAATTCTATTTACCAATTCATCTGGAAAACCTCCTCTTATCATTCGGACGCTATTAGCGATTCTTATATGCTCTAAAAGTAGATTGATTTGCTCTTTAGCCTCTAAATAATAGCCTTCAAATGTATGCTCAAATCTTGCACTCACCCCCATGTCTAAAAGGTTACAAACATTAATAATATCATCCTTTATTTTGAAGGCCAGATTGAAATTTCCGTTGCTATAATAGCCTTTTGTCAAGGACTGTATGTTTCTATTAATGGCTAACGCTTCTTGATAGATTGGTTGACTTACTTTAGTGTCCATGGTTAATTAGGTTTTTTAGTTGTATTTATTTGAATGAGATGGAGTTCCTTTCGAGCTAATTCCTTGAGTAGGTCGAAATACAATTGTTTTACCCCTTCAATCATATCTTCTAGACCTGGTAAATAAATTTCTTCAGGCCATTGACCTAGTAAACTCCATAATTCAGCAACTCGCAGGACAAAGTTCTTGTACATGGTAATTTGCTTATGTATGGAATATGAATCTTTATAATTGACAATACTTTCAGATAGATGGTAATTACATCTTTGCATGGCTGCATGCAAGTAAGGTCTGCGGCTTTGATCTAAACGCTGAAGCGCATTATAGGTCAATTGTTGAACTTCGAATGAATATTTGCTCTGAATGATACTTTTTGACTCATACATGGCGTCGTAACTTTATTTAAATTTTTGAATTAGAACACTTTTTCTTCATCGTCGCTTAACCGATTGAAGTGATCTTTAGAAGCTGTTAAAAAGCGATTAAGGGACTAGTGATAGGTCATAGGTTTAAATGGGTTTTGTTCATATCGTTTTAAATCTACGTTCAAAATATATCAATATTGTCCATTATTGATAACTCTACTTTATCAACATTACCTACTTTAGGCGCATGATTATTACGAAGACCCCTTTTAGAATTTCTTTTGTCGGCGGCGGTAGTGACCTGCCAGCGTATTACGAAAAACAGCGTGGCGCTGTGCTAAGCACGAGCATAGATAAATACATGTACATCAGTACACACGCCTTTTTTGAGAGGAATAAAATCCGCTGTAAATACTCGCAAACAGAGACTGTCGATAACGTAAAAGACTTGCAACACCCCATCTTACGCACGGTGCTAAAAGACTTTAATCTTAATGGAATCGAAGTAAGCTCCATTGCAGATATACCTGGAGGTACGGGAATGGGCAGTAGTTCTAGTTTTACCGTAGGGTTGCTTCATAATTTGAGTACATATACTGGTCGGTCGTACGGAAAACAAGAATTAGGCGCGGGGGCGTGTCGTGTTGAAATTGATTTACTGAATGAACCCATAGGGAAGCAAGACCAATATGCAGCAGCCTATGGAGGTCTTAATGTGATTGAATTCAATCCTGACGGCACTGTGGATGTTCAACCGGTAAATATTTCAGAGGAAACGAGAGCTACCTTAAATAGCAACCTAAAGCTCTATTACCTCGGTAATCAACGTTCTGCTAGTGCGATTTTAGCAGAACAAAAGAAAAATACTTCGCAGGAGTCAAAATTTCAAGCTTTATCAACCATGGTGGGGCTAGTATATGAATTACGTGATGCACTTGAAGCCGGTGATTTGAATAATTTCGGTGCATTATTGCACAAAAATTGGCTCCTTAAGCAGCAATTAGCCTCAGGAATCACTAATCCAAGGATTACGGAAGCTTACGCTGCTGGTCGAGAAGCTGGTGCGTTGGGCGGTAAATTACTAGGCGCTGGAGGTGGTGGATTTATGCTGTTCTACGCGCCTTTAGATGCGCATGCCGATTTGGATGAATCAATGAAGGGAATTGATGCTGAGCCTTTTACCTTCAATATGGAAATGGAAGGATCGAAAATTATTCATGTTGAAAGATAAGTTTACTAGAATGCGGCGTATGAATTAATTCATTACTTTTGCCGCTCAATTATTTATTAATTAACGGGGTTTCGGACCCTTTTAAAACAATTAATTATGTCAACTAAGATTCGTTTGCAAAGAGGTGGTCGTAAAGGTCGTCCAGTTTATTCAATCGTTGTAGCAGATGCACGCTCTAAGCGTGATGGTCGTTTCATCGAGAAATTAGGTACTTACAACCCTAACACCAACCCGGCAACAATCGATTTGAACTTTGACTCTACCTTAACTTGGGTCATGAAGGGCGCTCAGCCAACGGATACTGCACGTGCAATTTTATCTTACCGTGGTGTAATGATGAAAAAACACTTGTTAGAAGGTGTACGCAAAGGCGCTTTGACTGAAGAGCAAGCAGAGGCTAAATTCGAAGCTTGGGTTTCTGAAAAAGAAAACAAAATCGAAGGAAAAGTTCAATCACTGAATGATGCTGCTGCAGCCAGCAAATCAGCACGTCTAGCTGCAGAAGCTGAAGTAAACAAAGCACGTAAAGCTGCTATTGAAGCGGCAAATGCTCCTGTTGTTGAAGAGGCTCCGGCTGCTGAAGCAACGGAACAAGCTCCTGCTACAGAAGCAACGGAAGAAGCTCCTGCTGCTGAAGCAACGGAAGAGGCTCCTGCTGCTGAAGCAACGGAAGAAGCTCCTGCTACAGAAGCAACGGAAGAAGCTCCTGCTGCTGAAGTAACTGAAGAAGCTCCAGCTGCTGAAGTAACGGAAGAAGCTCCTGCTGCTGAAGCAACTGAAGAGGCTCCTGCTGAAGAAAGCGCAAAGTAATTGTGCAAAAGGAGCAGTGTTTTTCACTAGGTAAAATCACTAAACTTCATGGGTACAAGGGAGCTGTGGTTCTCCATATAGACTCCTCTACTCCACAATACTTTAAAGAATTGGAATCAGTTCTCCTGGAAATTAATCAGGAACTGGTTCCTTTTTTTGTTTCAGCCATAGGTGCCTTAAACGGTAAAAAGTTGGTCCTTTCTTTTGAGGATATTGGTCTTGAAGAGGCCAATAGATTGGTAAATACGGCAGCCTTCCTTCCTATGCATATGTTGCCTGAACCGGAAGAGGATAAAGGCTTTTACGACAAGGCTATAGAAGGATACACTGCGTTTTATAATGGACAAAGCTTCGGTTCGATTGTTGAAATTATAGAGCAATCTGCGCAGAACTTGTTTCTCATTGAATCGGACGAAGTCCAACACTTAATTCCAGTAGTAGAGCCGTTCATTCAGCGTATTGATCACAAGAAAAAATCTATTTATTTTGATTTACCCGAAGGTTTATTAGACCTTTAAATCAAGATGAAAAAACCACTTCCTTACGATCCTAGATCACTGCATTTGATCTACTCATCGCTGTTGCTTATGCAATTGGTTATAACATCTGTTGTGCTTTACGCTGCCCAAGAAAGTGCAGTAATTACCTACGAGATAGAGCAATTAACAAATACCGCCGCCCCAGTCGCTGCTGGTTTAAATGCAATTTTCGGGAAATGGATCTGGAACAAAGGGATGCATCAAATCAGTGCCGAAAAAGAAATAGATGAAAAACTTCAGATATTGACTAAAATGCATATTTGGCAATGGGTCGTGGTCCAATTCGCAACCGTGCTGCTCCTCTCCTACACACTTATAGAGGCAAATTTCTTTTACTTCATTTTTGCCTTGGTGAATATTATCTATTTCATCACCTTGCGACCTAAGATTTTTACTTTTAACGAGGGCATATGAACTATACCAAGCCGTTTAAAATGAAGGAGTTTGAAGTAGCACACGACCAATGTGCTATGCGTGTCAATACCGACGGGTGTTTGCTTGGGGCTTTGGCCGCTTCAAATACAGCTGTGGATTCCGTCCATCGAGTATTGGATATAGGAACGGGTAGCGGAGTCATTGCGCTTCAGCTTGCGCAACGTTTTCAGAAAGCTTTTGTCGATGGAATTGAAATTCATGGACCTAGTGCAAAGCAAGCCATGGATAACTTTAGAAACAGTCCCTTCCATTCTAGAATGGTTTGTTACCATCAACCTATTCAAGAATTCGAGATGAATACGTACTATGATATCATAGTGTCTAATCCTCCATACTTCGAAGAAGGACCAACTAAAAGTGACCATGGGGTTGCCGCAGCCCGGCATGCGCTAACTCTAGATTTCAAGAGTTTAGTCATGAGTGTATCTGGTCTATTAAAACCTCAAGGAAGTTTTTGGGCTATTTTACCCTGCGATAGAAAAGATAGATTTCTTGATGCGGCATTGGACGAGGGATTGTACCTAAATGAAGTTATTCATATTAAGCCAAAAGAGAATCGTGAAGCCAACAGGTGTATTTTTGGACTGAGTAGAAACAATACGGGAGATGCACACCACCGTGCTATTACCATATATTCGGCGGATCAATCGTACACTACAGAGACGCATGACGTCCTTAGTCCCTTTTACGACAGTCTTTAATAGCCGCGATAAGGAATTTCTTTTTCATGGAACAGTACTCCATAATCAAGGGCCAATTCATCTAATATAGGATTGTACCATTGCGCCGTTATTGGCATCTGAACGCCTGGTTCGATGTTATCACCCGTAAGAATCAATTTTGTTGCTATTCCCAGAGGTAGGCCCACGGTAGAAGCCATAGCGGTTTGGCTGGCATTCTTTCCTTCGATGCCCATGGAACTTTCAATCATGCCCAATTGGTCACCATTTTTCCAGCCAATTTTATGATACATCACGATAAGGTCGCGATCTTCTACGTCCAAGGTCCATACTTGCTTTAAAATATATTCTAAGCACTGTGCTGGGGTCCCCGAGGCAAATGGAAAAACTTGGTCAGAAAATAAACCTGCCCATTGGAGTTTCGTAAAGATGTCCGAATCCTGAGGGATGCCCAAATAATACTTCAACTTCAATTCGACAGAATCGTGCGGATTGTATGCTAGAAATAAATTTGTGAACTCTCTAAATGTCAGGTCATCTGTTTGCTCAATTGTGTAGGAATCGTCGGTCATTCCGAGCTTCACAAAACTGTCCCATGCTCGAGCAAAACCAGGACGACGAAGCGTACCTCTATACAAGGTCGCTGCCTTTTCAAGCCCATAAGCCTTTCGGTACTTCAGGCTATCTCTATTCGCTAATCCCTCAAAACGCCCATAGCCTTCCACATCCATGAGTTCTGTACGACGAAAAACCATGTGGGGCGGAATGTATTTGTATTTGCCTTCTTGAATGAATTTTACTGCGCCTCCTTGACCTGCCAATACTACATTTCTAGGATTCCAAGTGAATTTATAGCGCCAAGGATTCTTTCCTTCAGACTCAGGACTAAGTAAACCTCCAGTAAAACTTTCGAAAAGTACAATTTCGCTACCATCGTTGCGAATGCCGTCTAGAAGGCGTGCAGCACTCATATGATCGATACCAGGATCAAGACCGCATTCGTTTAAGAATACTAAGCCGTTATCCTGCGCCGCTTGGTCCAATTCACGCATTTCTGGTGTCAAATAACTGGCCGTTACTAAATGCGACTTATGCTTCAAACATGCCTTCGCCACATTCAAATGCATATGAGCCGGAACCATTGATATAACCAGATGAGCACCATTAAGCGCATTATTTAGAGCATCTGTATCTGAGATATCCAGTGCTCCTGCAACGCAGCGTTCGTTTGGTTTTCCTAAACGTTCTGCCGCCGTAGTGAAGTCTCTATCCAACACCTTTAAATGCCAATCGTACTCGTTCAGTTTAGACTTTAAATATGGAACTAAACTCTGTGTGCTCAGCCCAGCGCCGATCAGTATGATTTGCTTTGTCATTGTACCTGTTTGAAGTTGTTTTAAAATTAACAATAGTTATGATATAGTTATAATAATAACACCATGAAGTTTCTCTACGGAGTGTATTTTTAACACATGAAATATCTTATTGCATTTTTTGGAGCAAGCGCAGTACTTCTAGGCGCTTTAGGTGCACATACCCTTGCACCCTATTTAGAGGCATCCGCCTTGAATTCATTTAAGACAGGTGTGTTGTACCAATTGGTTCATGCCGTCGCTCTTTTGGCCACACTAAAAAGTAATATACCGAATTGGGCACGTTATTGCTGGAGTGCAGGCATTATTCTCTTCAGCTTTAGCATCTATTTATTAGCAACCGACGATTTGTTGGGTGTAAACCTTAGCTTTTTAGGACCCATTACTCCTCTCGGCGGTCTTGCATTTGTAGTGGGATGGATTGGAAGCGCTCTACCCAAAAGCAACTGAATCAATCGTTTATAGATTAATTGTGGATAATCAAGGATAATTTTTGACAATAAGGGAGGCTCAATTCAATAGCATTTCTACTTTTGTAGGACCTATTATAGAACCAACCATTTATTGTTATGAACCACCAGGACCACCTGCGCTCACTGAGCATAGGGCCTAAGACTCTTTTCAGTAACCTTGACCCGGATACTTTAGAGCAACACAGTCTTTCAAAAGATATGGCCGTGCGAACCTCTCACGGAGCCCTAGCACTGAATACCGGAAAATTTACAGGACGTTCTCCTGAAGATCGCTTCATTGTTAAAGATGCGCTCACACAAGATTCCGTTTGGTGGGGTCCCATGAACAAGCCTTTCGATCCAGAGAAGTTTCAACTGTTAAAAAAGCGGGTTTGTAACTATCTAAATGAGAAAGATGTTTATGTACGTGATGCATATGCCGGAGCCCACTCTAGCTATCGCATGAACATTCGTGTTATTAACGAATACCCATGGTCGAATCAATTCGCATACAATATGTTCTTACGTCCGTCAGAGGCGGAACTCGAGAACTTCGAATACGAATGGACCGTAATTAATGCGCCTGGTTTTTTGGCCAACCCTGAACTTGACGGGACGCGTCAGGAAAATTTTGCAATACTTGATTTCACAGATAAAACCATCTTAATCGGAGGAACGGGCTATACAGGTGAGATAAAGAAGGGAATTTTCAGTGCATTAAACTTTATTCTTCCTTTCCAGAAAGATGTATTAAGCATGCATTGCTCTGCTAATGTTGGAAAAGATGGTGATACTGCCATTTTCTTTGGTCTCTCTGGAACGGGTAAAACAACCCTTAGTGCAGATCCATTGCGCAGACTGATTGGCGATGATGAGCACGGTTGGTGCAGCGACGACACTATTTTTAACTTCGAAGGAGGATGCTATGCTAAAGTTATAGATCTAAGTGCTGAAAAAGAGCCGGATATCTTTAACGCTATTAAACCACATGCCATTTTAGAAAACGTGGTTCTCGACGAAAGTGGCAGTGTCGATTTTGGGAATTCTTCGATAACTCAGAACACCAGAGTTAGCTATCCTATCCACCATATCAAAAATATCCAGCCCAATTCCTTAGCATCTAACCCGAAAAACATTTTCTTTTTAACGGCAGACGCCTATGGTGTCCTCCCTCCTATTTCTAAACTTACTCCTGCGCAAGCGGCCTATCATTTTATCAGTGGGTATACAGCAAAAGTTGCAGGAACTGAGGAAGGTGTGACAGAACCTAAAGCCGTATTCTCTGCATGTTTTGGTGCGCCATTCATGCCTTTACATCCTACGGCCTATGCCGATATGTTGGCAGAAAAGATGAAAGCGGCAGATACGAATGTTTGGTTAATCAATACCGGTTGGTCAGGTGGGTCTTACGGTGTAGGGAACCGCATGAAACTTAGCTATACCAGAGCTATGATCACTGCAGCCATGAATGGACACCTCGATGAGGTGAGCTACACAGAACATCCTCTTTTTGGATTGGCTATGCCAAACGCTGTTCCTGGGGTACCGACAAGTTTATTGAATCCTGTATCCACCTGGAAGTCGGAAGAGGAGTACGAGGCAACCGCTCAACTATTGGCCCGAAAATTCATCGAAAATTTTAAAGAATTCGCTGATCAAGCCAGCGATGAAGTACGCTCTGCTGCACCTAGAGTGTATTCGAATGCGCGTTAGCGCAGAGTTTGAATTGATGTGTGTGTAAAAGAGCGGCCAGAAGGCCGCTCTTTTCGTTTCTGAATGCCTACTTAGGGATATCAACATTCTACCGTTAAAAACTTCGCTTAAGGTTTAGCAACATAGCAATTGAAAACTGCCCGTAAAGTTTAATTTAAGGGAACTAATATCTGGAATCCCTATGGCTGCTAAGAAGAATGCAAAAAAGGCACGTAAAATCTTTGTTCTTGATACTTCTGTAATACTCTACGACCACAACGCCATTCATTGCTTTGACGAGCACGATGTGGTTTTACCGATTTCAGTTTTAGAAGAATTGGACGAATTCAAAAAAGGCCACGACTCAAAGAATTATGAGGCTCGTGAGTTTATAAGAACCCTTGATAAAATTACTGAGGGGAAGGACTTTACGAATTGGATACCACTTAACGGGGAGGATACCGGTGCCATTAAAGTCATTATGGATACCAGCAGAAGTGGTTTAGATGCCGAACGTATTCTGGGCAGAAAGATGGACCATAGAATCATCAATGCTGCGCTAAATATCCGAGAGGAAGCTCCGGATCGTCCTACTATTTTGGTAACGAAGGATATCAATCTTCGTCTCAAAGCGAAAGCCCTTGATTTGGCTTCGGAGGATTACCTTACAGGGAAAGTCAAAGATGTAGACTCACTTTTCAGAGGAAAAGCTACGGTTGAAAATTTCAATGCAACCACGTTGGGCCGATTGTACGAGAAAAAGTCGCTAGATATAGATGAGGTGATCAGTGAAAATCCTGATTTCAGCCCCTTTCCCAATTCATTTTATATCTTAAAAAGCGACAATAGTAGCGGCCTTGCCTTTTATAACGTTGCAAATCAGACTTTAGATCATGTTGAGAAACGGAGCGTTTATGGCATAAAGCCAAGAAATGCGGAACAAGCGTTTGCCATACACGCAGTGCTAAATCCTGATATTAAATTGGTCAGCTTAACAGGTGTTGCTGGGACAGGGAAAACACTTATTGCTTTGGCAGCATCGCTTGAACAGCGGAGAGATTTTAAACAGGTCTATCTCGCTCGGCCCATAGTGCCATTATCTAATAGAGACCTTGGGTACCTACCTGGAGATGCCAAGGAGAAGATCAATCCCTATATGCAGCCGCTTTGGGATAATCTTAAATTGATCAAAAACACGTTTAGTGACCGGGATAAGGAATACAAGCAATTGGACGAGATGGTAGAGAAGGAAAAAATCGTCATTACCCCGCTCGCCTACATTCGAGGTAGGTCACTGGCCAACATCATATTTATCGTCGACGAGAGTCAAAACCTAACCCCGCACGAGGTTAAAACCATAATTACACGTGCTGGAGATGGTGCAAAGTTCATATTTACCGGCGATGTTAAACAAATTGACTCCCCCTATTTGGACGAACAGAGCAATGGATTGAGCTACCTCGTAGATAGAGTGAAAGGCCACGATATGTATGCACATATCACATTAGAGAAAGGAGAACGCTCAGCTTTGGCCAATTTGGCAAACGATTTGCTATAGTTTTTATTCATCAAACCATTCAACCATGCCTAAAGCTATTCTTTACACTGCCGTTACCCTAGATGGATACATCGCTGATGCTCAAGGAGGAATAGAATTTCTAGACCACCCACTTTTCCGTCTCCCGGATGAAGATTATGGGTATTCTGCCTTCTATGAAAGTATAGATGCCGTTATTATGGGACACAATACCTTTGAAAAAATCAAATCTTTCGAAGGTTCTTACCCCTATTCAGAAAAGCATTCCGTGATTTTAAGCACCAAGCAGTCCCTGGCGGATGGCGTCTCTGAGGGCATCGAGGTTAGTAACGAGCCCGCCGAAGTTGCTTTAAATGAATTGAAATCAAAATACGGCACCGTTTGGATTGTGGGCGGCGGAGCGACTAATGCCAAACTTCACCGTGCCGGACTAATCGACGAAATGATACTCACCTATATTCCAACTACATTAGGCGCTGGAATTCCTTTATTTCGATCGAACGAAAGCACGGCAAATTGGAAAAACATCTCGACTAGAACTTACCCTAACGGATTGGTTCAAATCCATTTGGTTAAAGCTTGATGCAACGAAACTTTAAGCGCAGCTAGCGTACTTGAGTTGTCCAAGAGTTGGGCCCCACTCGTAAGGCGCTGTTCGTCTGTAAGTTGACTCGCCAAACGGCCACTTATTTCTTCGATAGACCATTCTGGATTTCGATTCTTAATACGCTGTATTCGAATGTTTTCCGGGCAGTGTATTACAAGAATTGAATGGCATGTTGGATCGCCCAATTCTATACTGAGGGCACTTTCTTTGAAGACTACCTTTCCTTTCGCCTGTTCAAGCCACAAATTGAAATCGGTCCGAACCGCTGGATGAATAATGGCTTCTAACTGAACTTTTCTGTTGGGATTAGAAAAAATCTGCTTTGATAGAAACGACCGGTTCAAAGAACCGTCTTCTGCATAAGCTGAGGAGCCAAAAATAGTTTCGACCTCTTCTCTAACAGCGGGTTCTAACATAAGTGCTTTTGCCCTGTCATCGCTGTTGTAGACCGCAAAGCCCTCCTCTAGCAGCAACCTTGCGACAGTACTTTTGCCAGAGCCCATGCCCCCAGTTAAACAAACAATCTCTTTCATTCTTGTGAATGTACCAAAATCTTTGGGGCATAGGACAATACAGTCACCAGGGAATTTCTGGAATCGATATCCAAACCTACCCCTTCTTCAACAGCATGTAGTGCGATACTTACATGCTTCTCCCACCCTCCTCGTCTTAGATAGGTAAATGGACCACTTAACCAGAGTTCTATAGTATGTGTGCGCCCTTCCCACTTAACCTCTGCAGTAAAGTGCTCTTCGACCCAAATATCTGCTTGGGCAGTTAAAACCACCTTGTTCGAAGATTGCGTCAATAATGGCCCCAATTCAGGAAGGGGTATATGTTCTCTCAAGATTTCTTTCCATTCCATTTGCGGCAATTCTAGGGTAATTGGTCCCGAAGGAATAGCCCATTCTGGACCCGTGATTTCCACATCCACAGGGTTGATTGCTGGTGGACTGATCCATCGATACCCTTCTGGTAGTCTTAAACTCTGTAGATCAAATCGTAATGGAATACTTTGAGTGACAAGCGAAGCGGAAGGAAAATAAAAGGTATCCGATTTAACGGAAAAATTGAATTCATAATCGCTTCCAAATCGCTCGAAAAGTATGCGCTCTAAATCTTCGGGCAAGGCGTAGAGTCCTTTCGAGTTGGCACGAATAGTATTGTTGGCCGAAAATGGTACTTCTAGCCCATTAAACTGACGCATAAACAATGCGCTAAGTCCTTTTGATCGTACAGTGACCTGTGTGTTGATGGTACTGTCTTGCATCCAAAACATATCGACTACCGAAGCATCTGAAGTGAAATTCATCGTGTACTGGCGCTCCACTGTCGTCGCAGATACGGTCATTACAAACCATATCAACGCCGCAAAAGCTAAGAAGAGCAACGCTTCGATACGAATATGTTGAATTAATTTAAGCATAAAAAAACCGGCCTGAGCCGGTTTCTAAGTTACTTCTCAGCAGTGGAATACTGTGCACTGAGCTCTTTGCTTATTGCACTTTTTTCCAATTTCAACCTACTGTTTTCAGATTCTAGAATAATGTAGTTATCTGCTACCTCTAAGATTTTGCCGTGTATCCCACTTGTGGTAACTACACGGTTCCCCTTTTTAACTTCGGTTCTAAATTTAGTTTCTTCTTTTTGTTTCTTCATCTGAGGACGGAAGAAGAAAAGGTACATGACCGCGAGGATCATGATAAAAGGTAAAAGACTCATGATACCGCCGCCAGCGGCTGCTTGTAAAAATATATTCATCATTTTGTTTCGCTAGATAATACAGTTGATGTTATGTTCAACACCTTCGTTTGAGGAACGGCGTTAGTAGTAAGGGTTACACGTTTGTCTTGACGACCAGCGCGTCCTTTACTATTAAAACTCACTTTAATTACACCCGTCTCTCCTGGGGCAATAGGATTACGTGGCCAATCTGGCACCGTACAACCACAAGAGCCTTGTGCATTAGAAATTATTAGTGGTCCTTCACCTTCATTCTTGAATGTGAAGACATGCTCTGCAACAATCCCCTCCTGAATTTCACCGAAATCATGAAAGTCCGATTCAAAAGCGATAGCAGGTAAAGCCTCCATCATTGCTCCTTCAGTGGATACATCATTTGACGATTCAATTCTACTGGTAGCGTCATTACACGCTGTTACGAAAAACAATACCGATACTAGAAGTACTACTTTTTTCATGTTTATTCTTTAATTATTCAATCATTCCACGGCCAACTTTGTTGATCAAGCCTTCCTCACGCAAATTAGCAACGATTTTGTCAAGTACGCCATTGATGAACGAAGAACTTTTAGGAGTACTGTATTCTTTGGCTAAATCTAAGCATTCATTTAAACTAACCTTTACAGGTATTTCTTCAAAACCACGCCATTCTGCGATACAGAGTTTCATTAATAAAACATCCATTTTAGCTATGCGGTCACTCTCCCAATTTTTACTTTTTTCTTCAATGCGTCGAATACTATCACTATTGAATTCGAAGTACTTACGAACAAGCAATGGTCCAAATGCCGCATCGCTCTCGTCTTTAAAAAGTTTAGGAACGGTCAGCGCTACGTCGCCTTCTTTCCAACTTGAAAGAACTTTAGCCGTCATCATTTGGGCAGCATCGAGATCATCACTCCATTGGGCATGTTGATCTTCATACAGGTCATGTATAAAGACATTCTCCGCGATGTGCTGTTGGTACATTTCTTTTAAGAAACGCTTATCTCCTGCATGTGTGCACGGCTGAGATACGAATTCTTCGAAGCGATCTGAAGCGTAGATAGCGTCCCATAGGTTCCTGAAATGATGCGAATAGTCGGACCAATTCACATGTGAACCTTCAATCAATGCCGTAAGCGCACTGTTCTCCTCACATTTTTTAAAAAACGAAATGCTCGTAAAACGAGAAATGCGGTCTAAAACGGTCTTATCCGGTGTTGAACGCTGCTCCATGCGCTCATAATGAGCTCTGGCCTCTCTATTTAAACGCAAGAACGCACTAATGTCCCAAGCGAACAGATCGTGAACTTCATCAAGAGATTTGTCAAGATTACGTAAAAGCACGGCTGCACCCATATCTAAATCAGTAGATTGGGCATAGAGGTGGTGCATCACCTTTATTCGGATGTGACGTCTAGTTATCATATGTGGTATAGATTGTACGCGGATGTTTCTTTTCGAGAACCGAATTCACTAAAGAGGTGTTATTTTTGACAAACCGCATGCAAAGGACTTTTTTAACAGCGGCAAATATACAGCGGTACTGACGCTCTTCCACCTATGAAAGCATTAAAAAAACTCAACCCATATTTCTTGAAGCACAAATGGCTACTCATTACCGGGGGTGTCTTTGTCATTATTTCGGTTGTTTTTAAGCTTTTTCCAGCGCTTTTGATTCGAAATAGTTTCGATACGATTGCAAGGGTGATAGAAGATTATAAAAGTGGTGCTGTTAGGGATGAGACAGTCCGGTGGGAACTGATTCGCTATGGTCTATACATTATTGCTTCGGCCGTTTTACAGGGCATCTTTATGTATTTCATGCGCCAGACCATCATTGTGATGTCGCGCCACATTGAGTATGATCTTAAAAATGTCGTTTTTGATCATTACCAGCGCCTGACCCAAAGGTTTTTCAAAAAAAACAATACGGGAGATTTGATGAACCGAATTTCTGAAGATGTAGGCAAAGTTCGAATGTATGTAGGTCCTGCGATCATGTATACGCTCAATACAGGATTCACCATCATTTTAGTCATTTCTATTATGATTAGCGTGAGTCCGAAATTGACTCTTTTAACATTGATCCCATTGCCCTTCTTAGCCTATCTAATTTATAAGGTAGCAAGTTTAATCCAGGAAAGATCACACGCCGTTCAATCGCAGTTGTCCAACCTCAGTACGTTTGCTCAAGAGTCCTTTTCGGGTACTCGTGTGATCAAATCGTACCACAAAACGCCTTGGTTCTTTGAGAAGTTTAAAGAACAAGCCTTGGAATACAGAAGTGTCAATGAGAAATTATTTCGAGTAAACGCGGTGTTCCAGCCTCTGATGATCTTCATGGTAGGTTTAAGCACTTTGATTACCATATTTGTAGGCGGCAAGCTTTACATGGCTGGAGAGGTCAGTGCTGGAAACATCACAGAATTCATCTATTATGTGAATTTATTGACTTGGCCAATAGCCTCTATTGGCTGGGTAACTTCATTAGTTCAAAGTGCATCAGCCTCCATGGAACGTCTGGATGAGTTCTTAAACGAAGCACCAGATTTTGAGAGCGGACAGTATATCCCAAAGGAGTTTAAAGGCCGCATTGTATTCGAAAAGGTCTCATTTACCTATCCCAATAGTGGCGTAGAAGCATTAAAAGATGTGAGCTTCGAACTTGAAGCTGGACAGAGCCTTGGAATTTTAGGTAAAACAGGAGCTGGAAAAAGTACAGTAGCAGCACTCATCGTGCGTCAATACGACCCTACTTCCGGACGCATAACTATTGACGGTGTTGATCTTAAAGAATGGAATTTACCCGCTTTAAAATCGCATTTAGGTTGGGTTCCACAAGAAGCGTTTTTATTTAGTGATACGATCGCCAACAATATCGCCTTTGGAATGGATGCAATGGATTTAGCGGAGGTGATCAATGCTGCGAAAGCAGCTGGCGTTCACGACAATATTTCAGAATTTCCAAAAAGTTATGAAACTCGTGTGGGTGAGCGTGGTGTAACGCTTTCTGGTGGGCAAAAACAACGCGTTAGTATCGCACGAGCATTAATCAAGAAACCTGAAATCATGGTATTCGATGATTGCTTAAGTGCTGTGGATACGGAGACGGAAGAAATTATTCTAAGAAACATCAAAGCCGCCACGCAAGACGTTTCTTCCCTCATCGTCGCCCACCGTATATCTTCTGTAAAGCACTGTGATCAGATCATCTGTTTAGAGGATGGACGGGTGATTGAACGTGGAACCGCGGAAGAATTGGAGCAAGCAGGAGGACACTATACTGAATTGGTCGCCTTGCAATTGGACACGTCTTTCGAGGAAAATTAAGAACAATCTGTTCATTACTTTTTTAGCATTTCGCGACCGGTTCGCTTACATTTGGGAGTACAATGTAACGCATCTAATATGTCACGAGTAATTGCCATTGCCAATCAAAAAGGCGGTGTGGGTAAAACCACTACCGCAGTTAATCTTAGCGCTGCCCTGGGTGCGCTGGAAAAACGCGTATTGTTGATAGATGCTGATCCTCAGGCAAATGCGACTAGTGGATTAGGATTGAAGCCTGAGGATGCTGGTGAAGGTACTTACGAGCTTATTGAAGGTGCTCGAAAGGCAGAAGAATTGATTCAAGCTACTACCACACCAGGGGTATCTATAATTCCTGCACATCTTGATCTTGTAGCCGTTGAATTAGAAATCATTGACCAACCTAAGCGTGAGTTTTTTCTCGCAAAGGCCTTACAAGATATTCGAAGCACGTACGATTATATTATTATCGATTGTGCTCCTTCACTGGGCTTAATCACGCTGAATGCACTTACCGCATCAGACGCTGTATTGGTGCCCATTCAATGTGAATATTACGCGTTGGAAGGCTTGGGTAAATTGCTCAATACGATCAAAAAAGTGCAGGAGTTACACAATGAAGATCTCGACGTAGAAGGATTACTACTTACCATGTTTGACAGTAGATTAAGACTATCTAACCAAGTCGCGGATGAAGTTCGAAGTCATTTTGAAGGCCTTGTTTTTGAAACTGTCATTCATAGAAATGTAAAGCTTAGTGAGGCGCCAAGCCACGGTGAGAACATCATCGCATACGACGCAGGAAGTAAGGGCGCTGAGAATTATCTTACTTTAGCACAAGAGTTAATCGCAAAAGCAAGCTAGAACATGGCAAAAAGAGCAATGGGAAAAGGTTTGTCGGCCATCTTAGGCGACGAAGTTGCAAAGGTGAATAAAGTAACGGACCGCGGCGCTGATAAGCTGGTAGGTTCCGTAGCAATGATTCGTCTAAGCAGTATCACAACGAATCCTTTTCAACCACGCTCTAACTTCGATAATGATGCCCTTGTTGAACTCGCTCAGAGCATCAGCGAATTGGGCATTATTCAGCCCATTACTGTTCGCAAAAATGGCATGCAGTTTGAACTTATTAGCGGTGAACGCAGGTTCAGAGCTTCACAAATTGCTGGGCTAGAAGAGATTCCTGCCTATGTACGACTGGCGGACGATCGCCATATGTTGGAATTAGCCATCGTAGAAAATTTACAACGAGAAGATTTAGACCCTATTGAAATGGCTTATTCGTGCAAGCGAATGATGGACGAATTAGGACTAACTCAAGAGGAAGTTGCGAGCCGACTCGGTAAAGGTCGCTCGACCATAACTAACTTCTTGCGCTTGTTAAAATTACCTGCGATTATTCAAGCTGAACTCAGGGATTTAAATCGCAACGAAAGTCATGATGAAAATGCAGATGGCGCTTCAACTGTTGTTTTCACGATGGGACATGCACGGGCTCTTCTAAATCTCCCAGGAGAGAATGAGCAGATAGAATTGTACAAACGCATTCTCAAAAACGGACTAAGTGTTCGTCAAACGGAGGCCTTCGCTAAGGAGGTAAAGCAGCCTAAAGCAGTGCAGCAGAAGCCAAAAAAAGAGGCGGGTGTCGCGAGCTTAGAATCACAATTAGGCGGGTATTTCGAAGCGCCTGTTGCGATTAACCTTGGTAGTAATGGTAAAGGAAAGATTCAAATATCCTTTGCCTCTGATGAAGATTTACAGCGAATAATTTCAAAGCTCAATGATTAGAACGGCGCTCATAGCGTTGTTTTTATCCTTCTCTGTTGGAACAGCTGCACAGGTTCAGGATACTTTGGCCCATGGCCATAGTGAAGCCGCCGCACATAATATAAAATTGGCCACTACCCTAGCCTTCATTCCTGGCGCAGGCCAAATCTACAATAGGAAATATTGGAAAGTACCCATTGTTTGGGGGGCATTGGGAGGTGTCGCTTATTACTATGTGGATTTATCCAAGGATTTCAACAATTATGAGTCCGTTCTTCAACTCATTATAGATGAGCCTTCGTTACAAACTCGCACAGAATTAGAATCCTTAGCGCCTGACTTATTCGCTGCTTTACCTGCGCCATTTTATCAGAATTCTGTAAATGGCGTGGCTCAAGAAGCGATGGGCTACATGGAGGCGCTGCGTACGCAGCGTGAATATGCTTTGTTCGGTCTACTAGGGGTATATCTGTTAAATATACTAGATGCAAATATCGATGCGCATTTGTATGACTTTGATGTAAGTGATGACTTATCCCTGCAGCCATCGCTGAATACCAATAGATTCGCTAGTCGGCCTGCTGAATTGGCCCCTGGTTTCACCTTAGTTTTTGCACTTTAAATGAAATTAGCTCTCATAGGTTATGGTAGAATGGGTAAAACCATTGAACGCATCGCAAAAGAACGAGGCCATACTATCGTTTATATTGCTAACGGTGGTGCACTAGATCTATCGCAAGCGAAGTTGGCAGATGTTGCTATTGAGTTCACACAGCCAGATGCAGCCGCTCAGAATATTTACAACCTACTCAATGCGGGTATTCCTGTGGTGAGCGGTACGACGGGGTGGTTGGATGCAAAATCCATGGCAGATGCCGCTGCATCTTCAAACAACATTGGTTTTGTGTATGCTTCGAACTTCTCGCTTGGGGTGAATTTATTTTTTGCTTTCAATGAAAAATTGGCCAGGATAATGAAGGGTTATGCGGAATACGAGCCTAGTATTCATGAAATTCATCATACAGGGAAAAAAGATGAGCCGTCTGGCACGGCCATTACTGCGGCAGAAGGTGTTTTGAAAGCGTACCCCTCATTGAAGCGTTGGACGATGGATCCAGAATCAAAAGGATTAAAAATAAGCGCAGACCGCAAGGATCCTTACTTCGGGACACACACAGTCTCTTACGATAGTACCCTAGATACTATTGAGCTAAAACATGAAGCCCACAGCAGAGACGGCTTTGCATTGGGCGCAGTACTAGCGGCAGAGTGGGTTCCAGGTCGAAAAGGCCCGTTCAGCATGAAGGATGTTCTAGGTCTGTAATTTTCACAATACACTAACTATTCATCACCGAATAATAAAGTAGTTTCCCCGAATGGAATTTATCATCTTCACAATAGTACAGGCGCTGTGGTTCGGCGCTATTTCTTGGAAATTTTACGTTGCTGCAGACCGCAAGGCCTGGGAGGCATTTATACCGGTTTACAACACCTATGTGCTTGTGAAAATAGCAGAGCGACCTTGGTGGTGGGTGCTGCTGTATTGTATCCCCGTTGTCGGTGTGGTAATGGGAATCATTATGATTTACGAACTTCTTCATGTTTTTAAGTTCCGTAAAACTTGGCAAACTGCTGCTGTAATGGGCAGTTTGGGACTCTATTTAGGCTACCTGAATTACCAGGAAAAATTAAAATATTGGGGCCGTGATGATGCATACATTAAAAAGAATTTAGGCGAAGGTGTAAACAGCATCTTTTTCGCCATTGTCGTCGCAACAGTAATACGTTCTACCACTTTTGAGGCCTACACTATACCGACGAGCTCAATGGAGAAAAGTTTGATGGTAGGCGACTTCTTATTTGTATCAAAAATGCATTACGGCGTTCGCGTACCGATGACTCAACTCAGTCTGCCGTTAGTACACAACCGTATTCCCTTCTTAGGGGCACCTTCATATGTAAGTTGGCCTCAAATACCGTACTTAAGATTTCCCGCTTTTGAAGACATAAAGGCAGGCGATCCTGTGGTTTTTAACTATCCTATGGATGCTATGCCCGTCGACAAAAAGGAGAACTATGTTAAGCGTTGTATGGGCGCGCCTGGAGATACCTTGACCATAGTGGACCGGACCGTTATTCTAAACGGGAATGCCTTCAAGTTCCCGGATAACAGCTACCCTCAATTTCTTTACTACATCAAAACCGACGGTACAAGCTTCAATAAAGATTGGCTCAAGAAAAAATTTGACATTAATTATTTAACGTCTGAAGAACAACGCCAGTACCCGACGGATCAGGACGTATATCAACGCAGCCAAAATGAATACATCATGTTCCTTCAAGAACGTCATGTAGATGCGATCAAATCGTTACCCGCTGTTAAGGCCCTTTGGCCTATAAGTGCGGACAGGCCTGGAACCCTTATTGATAGTACTTTACCAGCAGGTCTCTTGTTAATTCAGGAAGGTCAAGCTGAGGAAATATTATTCCCTAACCCGGATACTGGGCACGGCGAACGTCCGTACAACGACACATGGGACAACTTTGGACCTATCTATATACCACAAGCTGGCGTAACGGTAGAATTAACAGAAAAAAACCTGAATAGCTACCGCAGAATCATCGCAGAATATGAAGGTCACGATCTAAAAATCACTAAAGACAGAAAAGTCTATATTGATGGTAATGAGTCTACTAACTATACATTTGAGAAAGACTATTACTGGATGATGGGTGATAATAGACACAATTCATTAGACAGTCGTAAATGGGGTTATGTTCCCTCCGATCATATCGTAGGTAAACCTGTATTTATCTGGATGAGCTATGATAAACACGGTGAAGGACTTTCAAAGATTCGAACTGATCGTGTGTTTACACTGGTCAATGCGAATGGTGAACGTACGAGCTATTTCTGGCACTTTGTAGTATTTGTAGTGCTCTATCAGATAGTCGTTATTGTTCGCAGAAAGCTCAAGTCCGCCTAATGCACGCTCTGCTCAGCACTGCCTACTTTCCTCCTATTGAATGGCTTGCTCGTGCAGTGCAGTCCAAGAGTTATATTTTAGAAGCGCACGAGCACTTTCAAAAGCAGTCTTACCGCTCCAGAATGCACATTTCAGGTCCTAACGGTCTCCTGAAACTTAGTATTCCTGTTGAGCGAAAGTGCAAAGCAATAAGAAAGGTTAGGATCAGCTACAGTGAAAATTGGACAAAAGATCATTTAAAGGCCATAGAAAGTGCCTATGCAAATGCCCCCTACTTTGAAGTGCTGTTCCCCGATGTTGAAGCGGTTTTACAGGAACGATTCGAGACACTATGGGAATTAAATGCAGCAACCATTGCGTTATTTTCTCATTGGCTCGAGGCAGAAGTACCGCATCACGAAACCACCGAATACATTGCTATTACTGAGATACAGGACTTTAGAGGTATTCACCCTAAGTTAGAATCCCGCTTAAACTACCCCACGTACGGTCAGGTTTTTGCCCATAAAAATGGTTTTCAAAACAACTTGAGTGCCTTAGATCTGTTCTTTAACTTAGGGCGTAGCAGTTGGGATTACCTCAATGCGCTTAAATAACTATCACCGCAGTAAGAACCACATCAGCCTATGGACCTAACATACAATAAGAACGAAGACGCCTTAAAGCTCTTACTCAGCGAAGTAAAGCGTCGTGAAGCCATCCTAGCCAAAGGCGGTGGTTCAGTGAAGTTGCAAAAGCAACGAGACCAAGGGAAGTTAACCGCGAGAGAGCGGGTGGAGGCCCTGGTGGATGCTGATAAGTCGTGCCTAGAGCTAGGGATTTTTGCTGGAGACGGCATGTACGAGGAATACGGCGGGTGTCCTGCCGGTGGTGTCGTTGTAGTGCTTGCGTATGTTAAAGGCACACAATGCATCATTGTAGCGAACGATGCTACCGTGAAGGCCGGCGCTTGGTTCCCAATTACAGGAAAGAAAAATTTACGCGCCCAGCAGATCGCTCTTGAGAACCACACTCCTATCATTTATTTAGTCGATAGCGCAGGCGTATTCCTTCCATTACAAGATGAGATCTTCCCGGATCGTGAGCACTTCGGTCGCATTTTCCGAAACAATGCAGTCATGAGTAGTCTAGGTATTCCTCAAATATCGGCCATCATGGGAAGTTGTGTCGCTGGCGGAGCGTATTTACCTATCATGAGCGACGAAAGTATCATTGTGAAAGGTTCAGGAAGTATTTTCTTAGCAGGATCTTATTTGGTAAAAGCTGCCATTGGCGAGAGCATTGACAATGAGACTTTAGGCGGCGCAGATACGCATTGCGATATCAGCGGGGTGACCGATTATAAATGTGAAGACGACCAGGAGGCCATCAGCACTATTCGCGGATTGGTGGATAAAATGGGCGCGTTTCCTAAGGCCGGTTTTGACCGTAAGGAATCTATGGATCCTGAACGGGCCACCTCTGCTATTTACGGCTTTGTACCTAGAGATGGGAAACCCTTTGAAAGCCTTCGGATTATTGAATGTATTGTCGATAAAGAGAGTTGGCAGCCGTACAAGGAGACTTACGGACAGACTATTCTATGTGGGTATGCGAGAATAGACGGATGGGCAGTAGGAATTGTTGCCAACAATAGAGCCATTGTGAAAAACGCGAAGGGTGAAATGCAATTTGGTGGCGTCATTTATTCCGACAGTGCCGATAAAGCGGCCCGATTTATTGCCAATTGCAATCAAAAACGTATTCCGCTCGTTTTCCTCCAAGACGTCACTGGTTTCATGGTCGGGAGTAAAAGCGAACACGGCGGTATCATCAAAGACGGCGCAAAAATGGTCAATGCGGTGGCAAATTCTGTAGTTCCTAAATTCACGGTGATTGTTGGAAACAGCTTCGGTGCTGGGAATTACGCTATGAATGGGACTGCCTACGATCCGCGTCTTATTGTTGCATGGCCCAACGCAAAATTAGCCGTTATGGGGGGACAACAAGCTGCAAAAGTGTTGCTTCAAATAGAGAAATCTCGGCTAAAAGGCAGTGGAAAAGAATTGACTCAATCAGAATTGGACGCCCTGCAAAAAGATATAGAAGAACGCTATGAACGTCAAACCAGCCCCTATTATGCAGCTTCTAGATTATGGGTGGACGCTATCATTGACCCGGCGAAAACCCGTGAATGGCTCAGTTTCGGTATCGAAATGTCGAATAATAATCCTGAAATGAAGCGCTATAACCCAGGAGTAATACAGACCTAATGAATAAGTGGATTTTTGTTTTTCTAATTGGCGCTACAAGCGCTTTTGGACAAGGATATGTGCAGAATACCGTTCAAGCTACCTATGAAGGAACGTTTGACCCAAAGGCAGCACCAAACGAAGTACTATCATTTCTCTACCCTACAGGAGCTCCCATACCCGGAGGAGAGGGTTACAAAAGCTTCTTAGCCGGACAAAAGCTACTCCAGAATTATAGAAATTTCCCGGCATCGACCGAAACAAAAAAAACCACTTCGGTCTCTGATCCAGTGGCGGGATTTGGCACTTCCATCTATCGACTAACACCTCAGGGTAACCCTTTCGATTTTACAGGCGGTATACCCAACGATAATGCCATGGCTATTAGTAAAGACGGTATTCTTTGCGCGGCAGTGAATAGTGTTTTTTGGGCGATGGATACAAAAACTGGCGAGCTTATTATGCCATCTCCAGTAGGGCTTTTTAGTCTTCAGCAAATGGCGAACGGATCTAGTTTTTCAAATTATTATGATCCTAAACTCATTTACGACCCCACCTTGGATCGATTTGTTCTCGTTTTTCTAAAGGATAACGACGCTGCAAACAGCCGTATTATCGTTTGTTTCTCCTCCACAAATGACCCAACCGATCCGTGGAACATTTATAGCTTAACGGGCAATCCGCTTAGTAATAATCGTTGGACTGATTTCCCTGCCATAGCTTTAAGTGAAACGGGATTGGTCATTACAGCAAATCTTATCATCCCAAATGTGAGTTGGCAAGTAGGCTTCGACGGATCCGTAATTTGGCACCTGAATAAGACCGAAGGATTTGCCGGTGGAAATGTGGATGCAACGGTTTATACTCAGATAGCTCATAATGGTAAATTCGTGCGTAACCTCCACCCTGTTCGTGGTCATGATAATATTAGTAAACAGCTCCAGTTCTTAAGCAATCGAAATTTTGATCTACAAAACGATACCATCTTCTTAGTTACCATAACCGAAGGGGCAGCAGATACAACAGTCACCGCACAAGCGCTAGTAAGCAATCTACCTTATGGCGTTCCGCCCAATGGGAAACAGGGGGATACAGATACTACAGATGCCACAAAAGGGCTACAAACCAACGATGGACGAGTTTTAGGCGCCATTCAAAAAGATGATTGGATACAGTTTGTGAGTACTACCGCCCATGGAACCAACGCAAATGCTGCTATTTATCACGGATTTATTCATGACGCCCAAGGAGCAGCGCCTAAAGTAACGGCGCGTGTTTTTTCGCACCCTGTGCGCGATTATGGTTACCCAAACATTACTTGGAGCGGAGTGCACCCGAATCAAATTCAATGTTTGATTGGTTTTAACTTCACCTCGATCCAAGGGCACCCTGGCATGGGAGCGGTTCAGCTGGGTAATGATACCTCATTCTCTAATGCCATAGACCTCATTAACGGTACCACACACGTGGACCGTCATAGCGACAGTTACGAACGTTGGGGGGACTATTTTGCCATACAGCCTATGTTTGATGAAGACGGCGCAATAATTCCCTCCGAGTCATGGATGGCAGGTTTCTATGGCGATGGTCCACAACAAAATAGAACACACATCTCCCAAGTGTTTAGCACCGATACTGTGGTTCCCTTGTACGCGAACGGGGGCCAATTGTATCCCAACCCAGCATACGACCTAGACATCGTTACCATTACATTTAACCTAGAGCAAGACCAACGTATCGAAGCCCGACTGTACAATACAACAGGTGCGCTAGTGCAAGAATTAGCAGGTAGAGACTTACCCGCAGGTCCGGCAGAATTGTATTTACATTTGGGTACGTTGGCAGCGGGCAATTACGTAGTTCGACTCGAAGGAAGTGCTGGTTTTGTCAAGACCGAACGGCTGCTAAAACTGTAGTTGCTTTTTGTTAATAAAAGTAGAATACTTGTTGAAAACCTTGATTTTTAGGATATTATTGGTATCTTTATACCATATCAAATCATAAAAACATGTTTAACAAAGAATTATTACGTGAGCGACCTATCACTATTATCGAAGGGTTGCCGCACACGCAACTCGAAGATGTTGCAGAGACGCAAGTCGAAGAACTTTTCACTTAACAAGAACGAGGCCCGGTAGGGTCTTTTTTTTTGTGGTCTATGCTGTTTCCTTATCCTTCTTCCGCACGAGGTAACTGATACCATACACCAGCGAAGATGTTCCTATACTTACAAAAGCTATTGCAGGGTTGATCTTACCTTGCGCAGACATCATGTAGATACTTACCCCCAGACAAACAACGGTCATTACCAAAAGTGCTCGAACGACGCTTTGTTTGTGGTGCTTACCGGCCCAGTCAAAAAATATCACGGGTGCTATACCTATACCTAATGCCTTAAATGTAACTACGATATCTTCTATACGCTGGAAAAACAGCGCTATAAGTAATGCAAAGAAACCAACGCCCACCAAAGCCCAACGGATGCGTTTAATACCCGCTCCTGCCGTTTCTTCTTTGTTTGGGAAAAGATCATTGGTAACATTGAGACTAAGCAAAAACAAATACGTATCCGAGGTACTTAAAATCGCCGCAAAAAATGCGATTAACACTGCGACTTGAAATTCTGGCGGAACCAATTCAGTAAAGGTGCGTAAAACCATCATCTCCGCATGTTCGTTAGTAACGCCCTCACCGGCAGGGAATTGGGCACGTGCGATAAGTCCAACATAGGTGAGCGCAACCGTCAATAGGATGTTCACCCCTGCCCCAACGCCAAAGCTTTGCTTTACTACTCTTTCGTTTTTCATGGAAAAGACCTTCTGCCAATAGTCCTGAGTGGCAAAAGGTGTTAGAATACCTAAAAGTAGAAAAGCAATGATATTCACTGGACCGGCATTAAATGGCGCATACATTTCTGGAGGCACCTCACCGCCCTTATTCAAAGTAAGGGTAACTAATATGAGTACTAGGAAAATCACCAAAAACTGGAACATATCCGTCTTAACAACCGATCCGAATCCGCCGACCAATAGGTACACCATGACAGAAAGCAGCATTCCTAGTTTAGCCCAATTCACAGGTATACCGCCCAATTCATTGAGCAGATTTGACCCTACCAAGAGTTGCGTGCTGAGCAAACCAACATACCAGACGAATATCACACCGATGACCCAACGTGCGGTTTTTCGACCGTATCGGAAAACAAAATAGTCGGTGAGTGTAAAAAATTTATGCTTAATGCTGAGTCTATACAACTTTAAGGCAAAGGGTATAAAAAGCAGAAAACCAAGAGTATATCCGATAAATATCCAGGCAGCAGAAATGCCGTAGATGTAAACAAAACTGGTGTAAACCATTAAGGTTACGGCACTAACAAACGTTCCACTCAGCGTCATTAGAGATGGAAAAAATCCTAACGACCTGCCTCCTAAGGCGAAATCATCAACGCTATCCTTGGAAGTCATACGCCCGAGGAGAATCCCGAGAACGGTGAATCCAATGAGTACGCCAATTAATGTGTTCGACTCAATCATACCATTTTCATTTTTGGTAAGATAAGACAGAAAGAAGTATGCTTCTGCCTATACTTGAATGATCAATGGCTGTAAAACAGCATTCCAGATGTCTAATTATTTGAACATTAAACGGCTATCAGTGTTCTTAATATGGCCTTCGGTTGAAATGCATAGTCGTACGAGTAGAACCTAATCCTAAATGATGATATTGAAGTCGTTCAAAAGCATACTAATGATTCTGGCTTTTGGTTTAAGCTTTACCGCTCAAGCACAATGTTCTTATACCCTTACCTTACTAGATTCTTACGGAGACGGATGGAATGGTAACTCAATGTATGTTCAAACTTCTGGATATAGTCCCAGTACGCTTACACTTTCTACAGGATCCTCTATTTCTTACCAGATTTCAATAACCACAGGAGATACCGTGGCTTTTGGTTGGCTAGGAGGTGGACAATGGCAAAGCGAATGCTCTTTCACCGTTACAGATAACGCTACTGGGACTACGGTGTATACGTCACCCGCTGGAAATTTAATGTCCATCACTTCGCCTCAGTACACCGTAGTCTGCACCTTAACATCAAATTCAACACCTTGTCTCTACAACACCCCTTACACTGAATCATTCTCTGGCGCCGGGGGCGGTTGGGTTGCTCCAACGAGTCAGTTCAATATTGGATCAATCAATGGTTGTTGGGACCGTGGAGTTTACACCACGTATAATTGGATCAAAGCGCCCTCTCCATCTTCCTCATTAGCGAATGCCACAGGACCGTCGGGAGACCATACCAATGGAGGTTCAGGCTATCTTAGTTGTGATCCCTATTTCTTCGCTACTGCTGCCGATTCGTCGACGCTCATTACGCCTTACATTTCTTTGGCTAACGATTCTGCCCCGCAAGTATCATTTTGGTACCATCTCTTTGGTTCTGATATTAAGAGGTTGGAAGTAGCCATTACTACGGACACAGCAAGCAATTGGACGGTGATTGACTCCTTATTCCCCAATACAGGTGCCTTCGTTTCCTCAAGTAGTCCATGGCACCAAGCAATTTATTCCATAGCCGATTATATTAATGATACCGTTGCCTTTAAATTCACAGCATTCCGTGATTTGGCGGGCTTGAACCAAGGTAGTAACTCTCGAATCAGTATTGATGATTTTGCCATCACCGAAGATACCCTTGGTTGTAAAAAACCAATCAAAGTTCGCCTCACTGCCTTAAGTCTTGGAAATGCTCAAATCACCTGGGATACCACTGGCGCAACCTATTACCAAGTTCAATGGTCACAAGGGACAACAGCGCCGAATAATGGTAACATCGCATTAGTCACCAATAATCAATATAACTTAAATGGGCTTGCTCCAAATTCCTCTTACACCCTTAGAGTTCGTTCCTTGTGTGGGACTAGTGATACATCCGCTTGGTCAGAGTTCATTACGATCGAAACGCTTTGTGGCTATTTTATAGCTCCCTGGTCCGAAGACTTTGAAGGGAATGACTGGGTTGCACCTTTGAGCTGGTTTGATCAAGGAGACTTTGGCGATTGTTTCTTGGACTCAGGAAGTTTAGGTTTTTATTGGAAAGTCGCGCGTGGTCCAAAGAGTACAGATGAGGGGCCAAATACCGACCATACCCCGACGGGAAACGGAAAATTTCTAGCCACCAACTACCGCTATGGGTCTACAGCCCCAGATAATCTTTCCTTTACCACACCGTGGATTACATTAAATCTATTGACCAATCCTGAACTTAAATTTTGGTTACACGCCTTCTCTAATGCGCAACCCACCAATGGGATTCCTGTCCAATTCGGAAAATTCACAGCTACAGTAGAGCAACTTAATGGTTCTAAAACTACCGTATTTGATACGAGTGGTGCACTTCAGGGTTCGCAAACTTCTCCTTGGAAAGAAATAGTAATACCCCTTAGCTACAGCTCTAGTGATACAATTCGCATCACTTTTTCCTACGACGGTGTATCGCTCGTTCAAGGACAACCATTCTCTATTGATGATATCTCTGTAGCATCCGCTCCAAGTTGCCCTAGACCTAGGTTTCCTAAGGTACTTTCAGTGAGTACCACAGATGCACTTTTAAAATGGAATACAGGTGGAGCCAACTACCATCAATTACGATACAAAAAAGTAAATGCCAACAATTGGAATGTCGTAAGTGCTTCAAATACGCAATTCCTATTGACGGCCTTAGACCCAAACACCAAATACCGTTGGGAAGTTAGAGACAGCTGCAGCAGTACTGACAAAAGTGTCTGGATCAAAGGTCCGTCCTTTTTTACAAGTTGCACCGTTTTCACGGCTCCTTACACGAATAGCTTTAGCAACAATCAATGGCAAGGTCCCTCCTCTTTTAGGCCTTCAGGACAGATCGGAAATTGTTTTACCCGATTCGAAGATGATAATGACGGCTACTTTTGGACTGGAGCACGGTCCGGTTTCGATCACTTTGCATTCACAGGACCCCAAACGGATCATACAGGAGGTTCTAGTGGTTATTTATTTGCCAGAGCGAACAGCGCTACGTCAGACACCGCCAATATTGAATTACCACCTGTTTTTCTAGGGCAATTACTTAGTCCCGAATTTTCGTTCTGGTACCACATGTATGGCAACAGCATCGGAGGATTAAATGTGTATGCAAGAATCCCCGGGGGAAGCGACACCTTGTTAAGCTCGTTCACTGGTGCGCAACAATCCAACAGCGGCTCTGCTTGGCTTAAAAATACAGTAGCACTTTCCACTTTTTTAGGTGATACCGTCGTTATAACACTACAGGCAATAAAGGCATCAGGAAGTTCGTTTTTCACCTATTCCTCCGCCATTTGTGTCGATGATATCGCTTTTGAAGGAACCTTGAATTGTCCTGCGCCGACGCTATTAACAGCATCTAGCATCACTGCTAATATGGCAACATTGACGTGGCAGGGTACTTCTTCCGTTAGTATTATCGAATATGGACCTACAGGATTTACCTTAGGCACAGGTCAACTCATTAATCCGGCAACTTCACCCTACACCCTCACGGGTCTAATTCCAAACACCTCCTACAGCGTATTTGTCAAAGACAGTTGTGGCGTTAATCTGCTCAGTTCAAATGCAACAATTAACTTTAATACACCCAACTGTCCAGCAGTCACTGCCCAAGGAAGCGTTACCCTAACCGGGAGCACCGTAAGTGCTCTAAATACAGGTAGTCCTTCAGATTCGATTCTTTGGTTATGGGGAAATGGAGCTAACAGTACCGGAAGTTCCTCTACCTACACGTATTCGACACCTGGCATTTATACAGTTCAACAAGTCGCATCAAACTATTGTGGAAACGCAGATACACTTACATATACTTTAACCGTTTGTGGATCAGTAGTAAGCCAATTTGCAGTTGCGGGCAACGGACAAACTAGGGTATTCAATGCAGGGGCCTCTATTGGGGCTGGATTAAGCTACAGTTGGAGTTTCGGTGATGGTTTTACGGCAACTGGCAGCAATCCTACACATTCTTTTGCTAATCCAGGAGTATATGTTATTAGCCTAGTTGTTACAGATGCCTGTGGCACTGTGGCGAGCTCAAGTCAAAATGTTTCCATTTGTACTACCGTTCAACCAAGTTTTACGAGCAGCGCGGCTAGTGCGCTTTCATTTAATTTCTCTGCGCAACCTGCAGGGCTAAGTTCTTACTCTTGGGATTTTGGCGATGGTACTACAGCTAGTGGTGCAATGACTTCGCATACGTATGGATCGGCAGGTACTTTTGCCGTTACCCTTACCTGCACCGATACCTGTGGCGGTTCCTATACTTTCGTGGATACTGTATCTACTTGCCCTGCGCTCACCGCTAATTTCACGTTCAATATAGCCTCATCAGGTGCAAACGGCATGTTGGTTCAATTCTTTGCTAATGTATCAGGCAGTTCAGGGCTCATATGGGATTGGGGCGATGGGACTCAAAGTATAACTCAGGCTACTAGTATTTCTCATCAATATGCAACAGTAAGCTTAAACTTTACGATAACGCTCTCAGCATATAATGAGTGTGGAGATACGATTCAGGTCATTAAAAGTCTAAATGAGGTCGGGCTTCCAGAGCAGCGCCATTTAAAGTATACAACCTACCCCAACCCTGTATCAGGAGCCTTGACAATAGAATTTTCGACACCTCTTGACGGTACATATTACCTCTATGATGTGACTGGCAGGTTAGTTCGTAGCGAACGTTTCAAAGAGAGTGCATTTGTGTTCTTTCCGACTTCCAACTTGTCAAGGGGCTCTTATATATTAAAAGTCGAAAGTAATCAGCAGGTTAAAAATTCAATAATCTTCAAACAGTAGCACTTTAGATTAGCGTACCAATTTTTTGATATCCCCGTTATTATCCTTGAGAATAGAGATGTTATACGCTTCTACCGCTTTTTCTATTCTGCGCTTGCGAATAGACTCCCTAACGGCGATCGCCGGCCCAGTAATAATCACTATTGGGTATGCCGGTACGGTAACAATTCCCCAAAACGTATTCCATCCTCGGATTCTTTGTGCGGCCGCAAAGTGTCTGTACGCAGTAAAGTTTTGGTTCATGGCTATCAATTTAGCTTCCTTAACTGATAGAGTATCATTGCGGTAAATCACACCTTTTCTTTTGTAGGCGCGCATTTGGTCCATTTTTTTCGCGCTATCACCGTTTTCATTATTAATTGTAATGCTGGACTCCACGTTTGTGTTATCGGTAGTAATCGCGTCTGCTGTATATAGTGATTGTGTTGAGTCCTGATCATTCGGTGGATTAGACCAAGCGGTAGAATCTTTACTCGCGCTAATTATGTCTCTTGTATCTTCCTCTATGGCTATTTCAGAGCTAGACAGCGGTTGTTCTTCAGTATAGTCGGGTTCTTCTACAGTTTCCTGATACCATTTGGTTCTAGTTAATTCATTAGGACTCTCTTCATTGAGGCTACTCCCCTTACTGACCGAAATTTTTGGAAGAGTACCGCCATACCGCCGAATAGAGTTTCTCAAGTTTCTTAGCTCTTCATCAGTCAACTCCCAGTCGATTATTTTAGGGTAAGCACTAAAACATGCAGTATAATCATCTATATATTTAAAGTTCAATCGATAACCGTCGAATAACACGGATAATTCATGAAACTGCGCGGGTGCTATTGACCGTACGATTCGAGCTTCTTTGTATAACGTAGACGTTACCTGCCCGTAAATCGTATTATTGAGAACTAATTCTTGTGCGTTCGCCGTTATACTGAAAAGTAGAACAAATATGTAATAGCGTGTTTTCATCTTCGGATGTCGTTTACCACTAATATATTTACTTACCGAAGTGTAACGTATATCTATTATTCTCAAAAGATAACCATATAATTACATGGTAACGCATTTTAATATCCCGTGTATCTGATATAAGTCATTTTTGAGATTACCGTATACTCCTTTTTCTCTATTTCACGGCAAGAAAAATCCCCTCCATTACAATTGCAATGGAGGGGATAAATACGTTTTGATTAAATACTAAACTAGCTTACTTCAAATCCTCGTTTAATAACATAGGAGCCGATCCATCGGTAAAAATCAACTTAGCATTTGGTGAATTCGATAACTTTTCAAAAACCTCTAAACTTCTCCACTTAATAATCTCGTCGGTAAGGCCTTCCGCTAATACCTTTTGTGCGTCTCGAGTACCTTCCGCTTCAATCTTTTTCCGCTTAGCTTCCAAACGCTCTTGTTCGAGCTCAAATTCCATACGTTGGGCAATTTGCTCTGCCTCTAGCTTGCTCTCAATAGCGTCATACAAGCCGGGAGGCAGGCTGATACTCTTCATCAGAACCGATTCAATTACGAATCCTCGATCAATCAATAAACTATCCATATGATTGCTAATAGCCGCCTCTATTTCAGCCCTCTGACCACTGTGCATGTCTTTTGCCATGTAACGTGAACACACATCAGCGGCCGCAGATCTAAATACACTAAGGATCATGACCTGCTCATAATTTTCGCCAACGGTCTGAATTACATTTGGTGCTTGCATTGCCTCAATATGATATAATATTGAAATTTCCGCCATGACATTCAATCCTTCTTTCGAAGGGAGGTTCAAACGGACCTCGAGGTTTACTGTTCTTGTCGGAACTGTAATAACTCGCGTGATTAGTGGATTCAATCCTACTATACCGGGGTGAATAACTTTGTTATCTAGTTTACCGAGTTTGTTTTTCACTCCTACCGTACCAGGAGAAACTACTACACATGATGTGAGAATTATAGCAACAAGTGAGAAAATGATTGGTTTTAAGTTCATTATGGCAAGTATTTAGCGTGCAGCTTAGAAATTACAAAGACTATGCCAGAGAACCTATGAGAATACTGGTTCGGTTGTTACAATTCACCGAAAACTCGCGTTAACCGCTGCTTATAAAAGATGTCTATAATCCAAGCATCTGCTTTTTTGAGTTGCCCGCTTTTGGCTGCCCAATAAGACTAGCCCGTCTCTTGGGGAGTTATACGGGGAGTAAACAAGAACAGGCGCCATAGGCGCCTGTTTTACAGTTACTTACAAAATATTTAGTCGGGATGACAAGACTTGAACTTGCGACCTCACGCCCCCCAGACGTGCACTCTACCACCTGAGCTACATCCCGAATAGGGCGCAAATATACTGCGAAATAGAGTTTCGATGAATCCTTAGTGACGTATAAAGTCTAAGACAACTTTGGACCATTCTTCATCACCTATATCCCATCGCAAACCGTGCCCTGCACCATCATAAACAGCTTCTTGATAGTAGGTGCCTTGATGCTTTTGCATCGCCGCTTCTGCAGTTTCTATTGGCGCAACGGCATCTTCCGTACCGTGCATCCAAAGCAATTCGCCCGTATAATCTTCCATGTTTTGACCTAGATCAAACTTATAGCTCGTTATCATTGAAGCTGGAAGACTTAAACCTGTCGCATTTTGCATGATGACATTCGCTGTACTTTGAGGCACTTCCATGACCAATTTTTGAACAGGGATTCTAGATCCACCAGCAGCGGCGGGTCCG
>Ga0209600_1000338_pt1 | contig 38664 bp, 28 predicted proteins | sample COGITO_mtgs_1104_FD_185518 | JGI IMG/M metagenome (GOLD analysis project Ga0209600, IMG submission 185518) | Pelagic marine microbial communities from North Sea - COGITO_mtgs_110421 (SPAdes) (version 2) | ecosystem: Environmental > Aquatic > Marine > Epipelagic ... | reverse complement strand
TTCATGCGCTTGTCTGTCACCGATAATATAAACTAAAACCCACTGCTTTATTAGGCTGAGCGTGACATTGTGCGTGTCAGACAGCGGTTCCCACGATGATCTTTATGGCCGTTTCATTCAACGCCTTGAGCAGGGTTGGCTTGGAAGCCGTCGGGATGGATGGGCTGGGTTACCGTGAAAGGCGGCGCGAGTGAATCAAGAATATTTGGGTTGCCGCCCACGGATTCAGCCTGAATAAAAGTGCCTGCTGTAGGTTGGAAGAACGTCTGAGCAATTTGCTGGCAATCCCCATTAGAGCTACTTGGATCAGAGCCATCGGGGCAGCACCAGCCGCTCGCGTTATTGCCCGGAGCAAAATAGCCTGAGGGGCAAGCGCAGTTCCCAGAGTCGTCTACACATGAGTCACTGCATAGCAGATTCCCCGACGGGCCCTGAACCGTTTGACCCTGCACACAGCAGGTGTTGCTCCCTATATTACCTCCGCAGCGTAAAGTAGTTTGTGTGGTGTCCGCGGGCGTTGCAATCAGCTCTGTATAACATGGGGTGCTCGCGCTAACGCGCTGAGATTGCCAAAAAGATAGGTAGGTATCAGTGTTGTCATTAATAGTCACGGTGCAAGCCTGAGCCGTCTGTCGGTACAACTGTCCCGGCAGCCCCCCCGAGGAGCTACCAATCGCATAGTTGTACTGGGTGCCTGCGCCGCCTCCTGCCTGGGTGGCTAGTTGATAACTCACCCCTCCAGTTCCGCTAATCTGGTCAATGCCCTCGCTATTGATCGACGTATCCCCAGAGGTTTCGGTACTGGGCACAAAGAGGCACGCTTGCCCTGTGCAGTTAGTGCTGTCGGGATAATAGACCCGCTCGCGGCTGGTGAAACGATCATCGCGGACGCCAATAAGAACCCGGTAGTTTGCTAAATTGCCGCTGCTACCCGTGACATCGTAATCGACAAAGGGTACCAGCGGCGTTTCGTGCTCATCAAAACTGACTGCCTTGCCAAGCACTTGATCGTTGGCGTCAACGACGTAGACATCAACGGAGTCTTGAACGACCTCACGTTTTACCCAAGCGTTAATAACGAGAGAGAAGCCGACAAACAGGCCGATGAACACCACGGTAAAAACTAGCACCATGGTTGTGGTGATAATAAAACCGCGCTGGCGCTCCAACAGCCGTCCTTTGGCATGCAGTCGGTCAGCGGTTGAGTCGCTGACCACTGACCGAGCAGGTAAATTGGCCAATGCGGTCACTCCCTCTATGTTGTGGGCAGTGGCCAAGGCCTTGGTCGAATGATGGTTGTGCCACATGGGGATTAACCAAAAGCCCCAGAAAACGCCGTGAACAGCGCTTGAAGTTGCACCGCGGCGGGGAAAAAAACTAACACCAGTAGCAATGGAAAGCATACCAGCATCATGGGAAAGAGCGCCTCAAGAGACTTACGGCTGACCAAGGATTCGGCCTTCTCCCACTGTTTGGCACGCAATAACACCGCTTGTGCTTCCAGAGTCTCGGTCATGGGCGCTCCCACACGAAGACCAATATTGATAACTGCCGCTAGGTGCTCCAAATCTTTTACCCCAGTCCGTACGGCAAGGGAATCAAACACCACGTCGCGATCTCCACCCGCCTCCAGTTCGCGTACAACAAGTGCTACCTCTCGTGACAGCGCGCTGTCGCTGGGTAATCCATATTGTGCTGCTTGACGAAACGCCTGCGTCAGATTCATACCAGACTTAAGAAACACGGCGATCAGATCGATGAAATAACCCAACGATTTTTCAATGGCTTGACGATGAATCTTTCGACTCACCAGTAACCAGATATCGACCAGCATAAACCCTAATAACGCAATGACGACGAGGACAGCAAACGGCAAACTCGCTGTGACTTCTGCTATTAGCAGTGGAGCAAGCACCGCTAACAGTAATTTACTCAGCCAATACAATAAGAAAATCTGATGGGGGATAATACCGACCTGCCGAATTAACTGGGAAGGATATAATCGGTCGAGGCCATCCTGGAATACCGTCTTGTTGCCATTGCCATTGCCATTGCCATTGCCATTGCCCAACGTCTGCTTAGAGGCTTGGTCTATGCCATACATAATCCAGATGAGTACAAAGACTGCCGCGAGGTACATCAAATCCTGCCACCAATAGAGCATTAGTCAGTCCTCAAAATGCGGCGCATCCAAAAAAAACCAAGGACTTGCAAGAGTATGGCAGCTAGCAGAAAAGAGGGGCCTAAAGGATGGTCTTTGAGGGCAGCTAGCCAGGAGGGTGCCTTCCATAAAAAAGCCGGGATGATGAGGTAGGGGACAAAAGCGACAAACAGCAGGGCATTACGGGCGCCCGCCAGTTGCCCACGAACTTTGACTCTAATCTTCATTTGCTCCCGAAAAATAACGTTCACTGCGCGCAGCAGTAAGAGTAGATTACCCCCGGTCTGGGAATTGGCGATGAGCGTCTGGGTTACCATGCGAACGCCGTGTGAGTCGTAACGTTCGGTCATGCGTGCCACTGCCCGATCCATAGGCATACCTACCGCCAGACGTTTAGATAATTCCTCAAACTCGGCCTTGACGCTGCCTTTGCTCGAATCGGCAGCGGCACGTAACGCATCTTGGGGGTTGAAACCACTGTGCAACGCTGCCTCCAAGAGGTCCAGGGCCTCAACGAGACCCTCCTCAAAGATTCTCGTGCGCCATCGAGCGATATCAGTCAGCAGTGAAAACAGTAAAAACAGCGATCCTGCAGAGGCCACGAGGGCCAATGACACCGCGTCGGGAAACAGATCTAACAGCGTTAGCAAAACCACCAGCGCAATAAGGATGATACCCGCCACAACCACCAGGGGTTCGATATCTAACTGGAGGGTACGGAGACTTTGCTGCAGTCCACCGACGTTCGCCGGCAAGTCGGCACTCTTGGTGGCTTCCACTGCCGAGCCATTGTGGGGCGCTCGCTCGCGATAAAATTGCAGTGCGGTATACAGCATGAGCAGGAGCAGCAGAACGAGTAAGATGGTTTCAACCATTGTGGCTAGACCCAACCGACGCGTCCGCGGGTGTCGCTTTTTGTCTGGCGGCTTGTGACAGTGCCGTTTGCAAAGGGCTTATATCGAAGCCCTGTTGCTCAATGCGGCTGAGAATAGTGGCGCCCGAGCTGACGGTGACATGCTCGCCCATTATCTCTCCGTCAGCGTTAAGCCCTGCTGACTGAAAGCGAAAAATTTCTTCCGTTTGCCATCGATCCTCTTTGAACAGAACTTCACGAATGCTGACAATACGGCGGCTACCATCGCGAAAGCGGACTAGGTGCACAATGACGTCGATGGATGAGCCAATCATACGTCGGACAGCGTTTGCTGACATGCTGATATCACTGGCCATCACCAGTGACTCTAGCCTCGATAGCACGTCTTCGGGGCTATTGGCATGAACGGTGGTTAAACTGCCGTCGTGGCCAACATTCATGGCCTGCAACATGTCAAAAACTTCATCACCACGGACTTCACCGACCACTATTCTGTCGGCACGCATGCGTAAAGCATTTTTGACTAAGCCACGTAAAGTCACTGCGCCTCGGCCCTCAGCATTGGACGTTCTCGACTCAAGGGGTATGACATGGGGGTGCTCAAAACGCAGCTCTGCCGTTTCCTCAATCGTCACAATGCGTTCGGTCGCTGGAACAAAGCGTGACAACGTGTTCAGGAGGGTTGTTTTGCCTGTTGCCGCACTGCCGGAGACCACAATATTTACTCGCGCGACGACGAGCAATTGCAGCAGCGTCAGCATGGCTTCGCTTAAAAAGCCCATGCTGACGAGATCCTCAGATGCAAAGGGTTTGACCGCAAACCGGCGTATCGACACAATGGTGCCCCGCGGACAGAGTGGTGGGATAATGGCATGCAGGCGGCTGCCGTCATGCAAGCGCGCATCAACCATGGGTGACGCGGCATCGAGTCGTCGACCATGAGCCGATACCATGCGATCAACAATGCGTCTAAGGTGTGGTTCGTCGTCAAATTGAACAGAGGATCGTTCAAGCTGACCAAAACGGTCAACCCAGACTTCTTTTGGGCCGTTGATTAAGATATCAGAAATGCTGGGATCTAACATTAAGGGGGCGAGGGGACCGGCCCCAGTAAGTTCGGCGATGACGTCTAAGGCTACCCGTTGGCGAGCGTCCGGGGAGACGGAATGGGCTTGTTCGTTGGCGACTTCGTCGAGTATCTGTTTGATTCGCTGACGCACCTCTTCAGGATCGTCAAGGACATCAGCGCCCTCGTTCTCTATGGCTTCGATTAATTCGCGATGAACTCGACGTCGCATAGAGCGCACATCGTCCTCTGACGGATGAGCTATTGGGTCGTCAATGCATTCCTCTGCCATCATGGCTTGCATGTCCAAGCGAGTGCTAGCAAAGTCAAAGGTTCTCGTTTTATTCCAAACCGGTGGCATGGACGCTCCCTACTGTGCGGTTGGGGCACTGGCCCAGCAGCATTACTCAGTTACGCACCACCTTTCTAGAGCGCTCAAGCCCCGACACGACTTCTACTTGCCGATGGCTGGCAATGTTGAGCCGCTCGCCAGTAGCCGCCTCTGCTTCCCCGTGTAGCACCAGTGTCACTACTTCGTTACTGCCAATGCCTGCCAACGGATAGACATCGGTGGGCAGTACCGCAAAGACCAGTGGGGTCCCCCCATGGCCCTTGCTGTCGTCACTTGGCGGCGCCAATGAAGCCATGAGGCCACCGGGTGCGGCGCGACCGCCATTGCCATTTCCTGAGGTGACCGCACCCATCAACAGAGTGTTGGTGGCCACGGTACGCACCCCTTGACTACCTTTGACAACAATGTCTAACCGGTCACCAAAACGAATTTGCGAATGGGGAATAGTGGTTTGTTTTGGGGTGAGCGTGTAAAGAACGCGGCCTTCGGGTACTTTGGCGGCCAGCCATGATTTTGGTGCGGTGGTGAGATCGAAGGCGCGAATAAGTTCGCCCTTTTTCTTGGCCACCTCTAGCTGTTTACCCAGTAACGCTCTTGGATTCTCTACCCCCCCCTCTTCGCCACTGCGGCCGCGCACGAGCGACTGTGGCGAGATAATATGCCCAATCTCAAGATCGTTGCTGGCCAACCAGACCGGCGAGGTTGACAGGCGGTACACTTGCCGAGTAGCGAGCACTAACACCAAGAGGGTGGCAATAATAAAAATGGCGACCAGGGCACTCGCCCGGCCGGTCATGGTTTGTTGCTTCACAGTGCTATCTCCCGCCTCTGGGTACCCATAAGACGTGTTGTCGTGCGGCTATGACTACTCACCCATTCACTATTGACCCATCTATCCTGGGGTTGTCACTGACCTAGCCCGTACTAATTCAACCCGCCCGCCGCCCCTGAGGGCCGCTGGCGGTCTACTTACTCGCGAGCGGAGACGCTAGTTAGCCGCGGTTACGGTACCGCTGTCACCCGCGTCAACTCCAACGTAGGCGCCGTTAACGGTGGCTTCGGTTGCACCCGCGGCAGTAAAGGCAAAGCCCACTCCGTCGCCCGCCAAGGTATCGGTGGCATCGTCCCAAGTGCTGCCCGCAATAGTGGCGGTGGATTGGTCGTTGACTATGCCATCGAACTCATAGCCCTGGTCAAGCGCACCAATGGCCTCCGACACGTCATCCATCTCGGCGTTGAGTGAGTCACGCATGGACACCATGCCTATGACTGAGCCCAATATTAAGATGGTTACCAACAGAATAAGCTCCGCGGTGAGTACGAAACCTTTCGACTGCTTTGTGTTAATTTTACTTTTACTTGTTTTCATGTGCTGCTCCGTTATGTAAAGACACTCATTGTTACTGGATAACATTCTTATTCAACCGTTAAAGCTTTTAGGTTATTACCTTATACCCTTTTTTGTGGCATGGACACTAGAGTCTAGGGTCCGGTACACAAATCTTGCCACAACTCCCTGAAATTACTCTTTTTTTTGTGTCTTGAACACTTAAACCTAGGGTTCGGTATGTGACTTTTGTCACAATCCTCCTCTTTTGTTGTTGGTTTTCGGCGTGCGGTCCATTCCGCCAGGGTGATTAAGGTATCACGCGAAGCGTTTGACCCGCATAAATTATATCGTCCCTAGCCAAGCCGTTGTTAGTCGCTAAATCCATCACGCTGATATCGAATTGATAGGCAATGCTGCCCAGCGAATCCCCTGCTTGAACAAGGTAATAGCCCTGTTCGATGCCTGTTCCTGTCGATAACTCGGCAGTATCTACCGGCCTTACTTGGAGTGTCTGCCCCGGGTATATGTAGGCATTGGCTTCTAAGTCATTAATGGCTATTAGCTCAGCGGGAAACATATTGTGCTTGCGCGCGATACTCCACAGGGTATCGTCGGCATTAACAACGTAATACGGGTCGTGCTCGGTCTTTGACGCCACCCCTTTGGCCCCGTCACTGGCAAAGGGGTCTGCTACGACGACTTCAGGCGCGTCACTGGCAAAGGGGTCTGCTACGACGACTTCAGGCTCGTCACTGGCAAAGGGGTCTGCTATGGCCACTTCAGGCGCGTCACTGGCAAAGGGGTCTGCTACGACGACTTCAGGCGCGTCACTGGCAAAGGGGTCTGCGACGACGACTTCAGGCGCGTCACTGGCAAAGGGGTCTGCGACGACGACGTTGGGTGTTATCTGATAAGCGGTCTTGCTGGAAGTAGCGGATAGCCCGGGGACGCTGGGGTTATCTCGGCATACTGCGTGTTGCGATAAGCCCACGAGTCTCGACTGAGCAGGTAAATAATCGGGTTTTTGCTCTAAGGCAGTTTTGTAAAAGCGGCAAGCTGCCTCCCATGTCTTTTCTGCTTCGCATATTAAGCCATGATGATAGGACAGTCGCCATCCTGGTGTACCTAAACGACCGGCAATTCCCAACATCGCCCGGGACAAGGTGTAATCACCCTCCGTGTAGTGCGCTGCCGCTAAGGCTTCGCGTAAATCAGCGCGGTTTGGGGCCAGCGTAATCTGCCGCTCAAGCAATTCGCGTGCTAGTCGACTGTTGCCTTCTTCTAGAGCGAGATGACTGCGCAGAATAGCCGCCTCTGGGTGGGCACCGTTTTGCGCCAGTAACTCGTCCAGCATAAATTGCGCATTCTGTTTTTGCCCTGCTTCATAGCTCAATACCGCGTTGCTCATCAAGATTCGGGGGTTGCGCGGGTACTCCACATAGAGCCGTTCCACCTCGCGAAGGATGCGGCTGCAATCGATGGTTGCGCTGTCCACCTGCCATAGCTCAAGGCAAGATTCACCGGTGGCGGACGCTTGCTCATAAGCTTGAAGCAGTGCATCGAGACGATGCTCAGGGTTAGGATCCCGGTCGCGGTAGTGGTTCATGCTTGTGCAAGCGGTTTGCAGCACGGCTATGAAAAACAGTGGTGCGACTCTCAGCATACTCATGGGTCGTGATCGCGTCATTGCCGCTCTCCCCCAGGTTGACTTGCTGGGATGCCAACCGACTGGCGCAGCAGGTCATGCGGGTTCGGGAATTGCCACATGGCGATTGCTTGCAGGGGTTCTCGGACGATGGTGGGTGTCACCACAATAATCAGCTCGCGATCAGAATCAGAGGTTTGTGAGCTTTTCGCTAACCATCCCACACCAGGCACATTGTGAACGCCTGGGGTATAGCGCTTACTATCGCTAATTCCTCGAGACATTAGGCCGCCGATCACCAGCGGCTGGCCGTCTCGCAAACGGGCCGTCGTTTGCAGGCTGCGGGTGCTGAATACGGAGCTGTTGAGGTCACTGCCTGAAGAACCGGCAATTTGTTGAGTCAGCAGCGTGTCGGGCATCGACACGGTGGGCCGGACGTCGAGAGTAATGCGGTCGTCATCGCCCACCATAGGACGGATCTCCAACTGCACGCCAAACGCTCTAAAATCTGTGCCGCTAAATACGCCAGAACTACCACTATCTGTGCCAGCAGGTGCAAATGAGGAAGGTACGGGCACTTCACCACCGACCTGAAAAAGTGCTGATTCCCCGGCCAGTACAGTGAGTGTGGGCCGCGAAAGCGTCCGCGAAATACCCTCGTCTTCCATCAAAGAAAATAATAGGTCAAATGCTACGTCGGAAAACCCCACTTGAAAGTTGTTGACCAGCGTGCCGCCGAGTAACTGCAGCGCGCCTTCAATTTGGCGTGATCCAGCGGCGCCTATTCGCTGCGAAGGATCTTCTTGCACGGAGATACCGCCAGCGGGTACCACCGCATTAGAGGTATAGCCATCGGATACAACGCTAAGATTTGGATCCCAGGCTTTCAATCGGCCGCGATTCACCTCATGCATTTGCACTGATACGCGAACCTGGGGCAGGTCGCGAACCTTAATCATGGACAGTATCCGGCCGTTGGCGACTGACAATAGTTTGGCTCTACCTATGTTTGCTCTGATGTCGTTGGACATGGGTTGGCCGCCATTGCCCATGCCCGGGATTTGATTGCCGTTATTTTGCTGGTTGCCGCGGTTGCCGCGGTTGCCCCTCTGGCCCTCCGCCTCCAATAATCCCCCTGACTCATCCGCGAGAACCGTGACCGTGTCCTCGATGCCATCGCTACCAATGTCGCGACCCAGAAATAGCCGTGCGGCAATATTGAGGACGCGCACCAGTTCTATTTGGTTTTCAACCTCACCCCCAAGTAGCAGGGTGTCAGCTTCATCACTTTCGACGTCGCCACGCATGATTCGCTCCACCGTGACATCTTTACCCCCTAGGTCGCGAATAGACTGCTCAATCTTTTCTTTCGTTGTTAGGGGTAACGTCTCAACTTGAATGAGATTGATAATAGTTGATGCCGTGTCGGTCGGCGCATTACCTATGCGCACCGCCGCGCCGCTGTTAGTGTTCTGGGACAGCACTGTTTGGGAGGTGAAAGTGTCGCTCGCACCGGTTGATAAATACTGTTTCGCAATTGATTCGGCTGCGGATCGCTGTGTCATGGTTGGCACCTTACCGCGCAATATCAGGGCGTCTCGATCGGGTGCGAGTACGATACGGATATTGGGGTGTATGTCGCTTAGCGCCCGTTCAAGCACTGACAAATCCTGAATAACGCTGAACAAAAAAGTTTCAGTGGTCCCATCCGGATACCAGACGATGAGACTTGTTCGGCCAATCTCTTTGGCAAGGAGTAGGACTTCTCGCCCTCCGAGAATCTCGACCTCCATCGTATCGCTCAGGCCCACCGCAACGCGGGTTAAATCCTTGTTGAACACCATTCTGGCATGGGTCCACTGGACTAGCTGTCGGGTATCGGTTGATTGCTCGCCATCGGCAGTCTCAATATAGAGGAGTCCCTCGGCCGCGACGGCACTACAATGTCCCCACGACACTAGCAGGAGCATGATTGAGAGTAATTGTGCTGTCGACCTCATAAGCGGCTACCTTTTAGTCTGTGTTGACCGACAGTGTGCGAAAAAATGTCTACACGGCGGTTCTTGGCTCGACCATCAGCCGTTCGGTTAGTGGCCACTGGTTCAGCTTCACCGCGACCTGCATGATCAAGGCGGAGCGTTGTTGGCCCGTGTAAACGCAGATAACTCATGGTCGCCTGCGCACGCCGAATGGATAAGTCCAAGTTATACGCCGCGGTGCCTGTATTATCTGTGTGGCCAATGACAGTGAGATGAAGGGCGTCTTCTTGGCCGTGCAAGCTGTCAACGAGTTTGTCCAACACGGCGAGCATAGGCCGGGTTAGTGAATCGCTATCAACGTTAAATGCGTCATTGGTAAGGTTGATCACCAAGGGCTCTGTCAGCGCACAGCCATACTGGCAGGCGGCTACCCCGGGTAAGGTGTCTGGGCAATCATCCAGATAATCGGGTACGCCGTCGCCATCAGTATCACTGGGACAGCCGTCTTCAGCCACCCGCACATTCGCGGGTGTTGAAGGACACGTGTCAAAGGGCTGATAAACACCGTCGTTATCAAGATCAACAGGCGCGGGCGGTTCCGGCGCTGTGCTGCTACACGCCGATATCACCATAAAGCCCAGTAGCAGGCCCCCAAATACCGTAGTTTGTCTAAAACGCAATACGTGTTCTCCGCCTAATAACAGCAAGGCTAACAGATAGTTGCTGATTAACTCTACAGTAACATACACGGTTATCAGGCGTTCACACTGGCAATAGTTCGCAAACATGCGTCGACAGATTGACAGCGTGAGCGGACAGGGAGCCTCGCCTCGAATTCGCCCGGGTCAAGGACACGATCAATACCCGTTGTGCCTGTTTAAGTCATTGACCTGACCAAAAGCCGCTTACTCCGCGCCGTCGTTTTCGTAGATGACGGCCCCATCGAGCATAGTCATGCGAATGCCCACGCTATGGATAGTAGCAACGTCTACTTCAAACACATTTTGCGCCAGCATGACGATATCGGCTTTTTTCCCCTTGGCCAGTGTGCCCAGACGGTCACCTTCACCCAGTTGAATCGCCGTATTGCGTGTCATGGCTATGAGGGCGGTCTCGAGGGATAGTGCTTGATTTGGGGCTCGTGGGGGCATGCTGGTTTGACCGGGCAGTCGGCGCGATACTGCGGTCTCAATTAATTCGAGGGGCTTATACGTCGACAGGTAGGCCGAAGCCGGCCAATCGGCACCGAACGTTTGATTAGCGCCGGCATCAAGGAGCGCTTTCACGGGGTAGGCACTCTCGACTTTGTCCATACCGACGAATGCGCCGATATTAAAATAAGATGGGTCTCTGGCGGCCCATTGAATCGAGGTTTGAGCGGTGACGTTGAGCTGCTCGAAGCGCTGTAAATCTTGCTCGCTCACAAAGTCCATATGCGCAATGGTCGCCCGCACCGTGTCATTACCACTCGCCACGCGAGCCGTGGCTATGGCATCGAGCGACATCCTGATCGCGGCGCCACCAATGGCATGCAAATGCACGGGAATGTCATTGGAGAAATAGTGGCTTATCTGACTTTGTAAATCCGCTAGCGACATCATAGGGTGACCAAAGTCTTCATTGCTGCCATCGACATAGGGCGTCAGCAAAAAAGCGGTATGCCCTTCAGGCACACCATCAACGACGATTTTGACCGCCTCGGGTCGAACATAGTCGGTGCTGAATTGTTGTTGGTACTGAGCAAAGCGTTGGACGATGGTCTCGGGAGAGGTATCTTGCAAGACGCTTGCAAAGACCCGCAGCGTCAGTTCACCGGCAGTATCTAAGGTGTTTAGAATATCATAGGCGTCGATTTCAGTTGGCGCTTTGGCGGTGGCATCAAACACGCTGGTCAGACCACTGGCAGCCGCCCGGGGTAGCCAGCGTCGCAATCGCTCCTCGTAAGCCATGGCGTCGCCAGGAATGAATCGCGCTCTAATGAAGCCTCCGGCCCCCTCTCTATCGGTACCTAGGGGCGCGTTGGTTAAGCGGTCCCGCTCAAAAAAGCGTACCCCGGGTTTAGGATCGACGAAGTCACTATCAACCCCAGCCTCACGTAATGCGCGGGAGGAAAACCACGTAGAGTGGCCATCAACCGAGCCTAAAATAACGATTCTATCGCCGAAGAGGGTGTCTAGCTCTGAGGCTAACGGTCCTTGCTTTGGGAACAAGTGGTTTTGCCAGCCGCGAGCATAAATCGGATCGTCGCCGGGATGGTCTTCACGGATCTGTTCGAGGGCGGTTTGCAGCTTTTCTAAGGTGTCTGCAAGGCTCAAGTTGACGCCGATATCAGCAAACGAGCCGTTGAAAATATGGGTATGCGAATCCATAAATCCTGGAATCAATAAGCCTTCACCTATATCCACGACCCGGGTGCGTTCGCCTATATAGGCGCGCGCCACTTGCTCATCCCCCACAAACACAATGTGATCGTCCTCAACAGCCACTGCTTCCGCCCAAAGCGATACGGGCTCGCTGGTGAATACTTTGCCGTTGAGAAATACAACATCGGCAGGTGGTATCGGGTCGTCAAGACTACAGCCAGCAACGCACAGTAATAGCCCTAGACCAGTCAGCTGGCGATATAGGCTCACGGTTTTTTGACCTGATGAATGACCTGGCCATTTTTCATCACGAAAACCGGTGTTTGGAGCACTGAAATATCGGTGAGTGGATTGTTGGGCACCGCAATAATATCGGCAAAATGACCGGCTTTAAGACTGCCGACTTCGTCGAAATCCAAAAGTTCGGCGGCTTTCGTGGTTGCTGCCTGAATGGCTTCTAGTTCAGACATACCAAAGCGCACCATGTAGGGGAACTGGCGGGCGTTCAATCCGTGGGTATAAACCCCGGCATCCGTGCCAAAGACAATATTCACGCCCGCCGCGTGGGCTTTTCTGAACCCCTCTCGCTGGGCCGCGCCCACCATGCGCTCCTTTGCTAGCGATTCGGGAAGAAAGCCAGCCGCCTCGCCGCCGGCTAAGATGAAATCGCTGACGAAAATATCCATCACCAGTGACGTGTTGTGTTCTGCCGCGAGCTTGATGCCTTCATCGTCGATGAGGCTGGCGTGTTCAATAGAGTCCACGCCCGCGACAATGGCTGCTTTTATGCCTGCAGTGCCGTGAGCGTGGGCGGCCACCTTCATGCCCCTGCGGTGCGACTCATTAACAATAAGCGCCATCTCGGGGCTGCTGTACTGTGCATCGCCAATCGCAGTGCCTTTTGACAGCACGCCACCGGTGGCGCAGATTTTTACCACATCGGCGCCATACTTCCGATTGCGCCGGAGGTTTTTTAAAATCTCCGCGGCCCCATCGGCAACGCCCATAGACGAGTGGTCATATTGTGGGGGTAACAAATTATTATCGCAGTGTCCGCCGGTAATGCCCAAAGAAGGCCCCGACACGCGCATACGCGGCCCGACAATATCACCCTCATTAATGGCGTCGCGAAGTGCTACATCGGCAAAGCCATCGGCACCCACATTGCGGACTGTTGTGAATCCCGCCCTTAGCGTGGCAGCGGCATTCTTCACACCGAATAGCGTATTTCGTGGCACGCTAGCGGCGAGTCCTTGATAGCCTTGCGCCTCGGCATCTCCGGTCAGATGGACATGCGCGTCAATGAGCCCGGGAAGCAGTGTGACATCGCCTAGATCAATGACCGCTGTGGTTGATGCATTGGACGCTCTAACAATGCCTTGAATGCGATTGCCCTTGATTTCAATGACATGATCCCGCAGCAGTTCCCCCGTCTCAACATTGAGAATGCGCGCTGCGCTGAGAGCGCTTAGCGCGTCGGTTGACTGGGCGATCGCTGTCACACTGGCAAGGAAGCAACCTAGGATGAAAGGAAGTAGTCGGTGAGGTAGTTGTCTAGTAAATCGGGTCATTGATGGCTCCAAAGCCTGCGAAACTATTCGATGGGTCGGTAGATCAAATCAAATGAGACAGCACTTATCTCTTCACATTGTCACTGTAAACAGCCCGCGCTGCAAACGCCGGAAGCCCCTGCTCCATAAGCCCTTTGGCGCCTCCATTTCAGTGGTGAAAAGGGTGCCAAGCGAGGTGGGTGTGCAGCTCGGCCCGTCTCGGCCGGTGCCGGTCCGGTCCGGTGCCGGTATTGGTATTGGTACTGGTAATGGTTTGGTGCAAAGTAAAGGGTATTTATGGCCGATGAATACAGGTAAGCGGTGGACAATCAGGGTACTTTTTCACTTGGCTTGGTGTAAACTTAGTGACACAATGTTCGATTCCCCGGCGAAAAAGCCAATGTGCAGCTATGGGTCAGCACAAACGGCGAACCACTAAACATTCAAAACAATACAGCAAGGAGCTTAACATGATGGCGTTCAGACAATTGGATGGGCTAGGTTTTAGAGTCACGGCGTTGGCGGCCGCTGTCGCTGCTGCATCGACAGCGACGGCCCAAGAGCTTGAGGAAGTAGTCATTACCGGCTCACGTATTCCGGTAAACGTTAACGCGACCTCCTCGGTACCGGTTCAGTCGCTTAGTGAGGAGGATATTCGGCGATCGGGCGAAATTAATATTGCCGATATTGTCGCGGACATTCCTGCATTGGTGTCGTCACAGACTGCCGAAAACTCGCTCACAGGCTCTAATGCATTAAATTTGCGAGGTCTGGGTTCTGCGCGAACACTGACCCTAGTAAACGGGCGGCGGCATGTCGCCGGTTTCCGAGGCAGCCAGGCGGTCGACGTGGGCACTATACCTAGAGCGCTGGTGAAGAGTGTCGAGGTGACTACAGGTGGAGCCTCTGCCATTTATGGTGCCGATGCGGTGACCGGCGTTGTGAACTTCATTCTAAAGGATGATTTCGAGGGCTTTCAAATCGACGTGCAAGGAGGGGTCCCCGAACGTGGTGCAGGAGAGACCGCTGCTTTAGACGCTATTTGGGGTAAAAACTTTAACGAGGGGCGAGGCAACGTGGTAGTGGCCCTAAGCTACGAGAATGACTCAGGGATTACTTACGGCGACCGTAGCTGGTCCCGGGACAACGGCATTGCATCGATCGGACCGCGAGGTAACCCAGATACGTCACCGGGGGCATCTCCTTTAGCCGTCGTTGATGACGCTAGGTTTTGGTTGACCTCTCAGGAGGGCTCAATCGCCCCCAGCTTTGGTGGCCGCAACGCCACGTATGTTGACATTAACAATAACGGCATTGCCGACTGCCAGGAATCTGAAGGCGGGCGTGTAGGGTACTTGGCGGGGTGCTGGCTGACCAACCCTGATGGTAGCGTCCGCGTTAACCAAGACGGTACGGTGATTAACTCGTTGTGGGGCACGGGCGGCGACGGCGGCCGACTGGCTTTTAATCGGGACTCGCTGTACCCCGAAACCGACCGGGCGGTCATTAACGTTAATGTTAATTATGATTTTAGTGATACGCTCTCGGGTTTCATTGAAGCCAAATACGTCAGGTCAGAGTCGACCACTTTTGCCGAGCAGGATGCTTTTTACGACACCCTGGCCATTTTGCCGGATAATCCTTTCATCCCCGCGGAGCTCGCGCCGGTGGTCGATACGACGGGATACCTGCTATTTACCCAAGACCCATTGGATTTCAGTGATAACAACCCGTTTGAGTACACACGCGAAACACAACGCGTGGTGGCTGGCTTTGAGTGGCAGCCCGCGGATAATCACACGGTAGAGTTTTCGGTTAATAAAGGGATTTTTGAGGAAACGGCAAAAACAACCACCGTGCTGTTAGACCGCCTTTACGCTGCTATCGATGCGGTTGACAACGGCGCTGGTGAGACAGTGTGTCGCTCTGATATTGATCCCACCGCCGCTTACGAGATTGACTATTTTGCTTGGGGAAATGGCTACACCGATTTTGGCGCATTCAATAGCGATCGTTACTATACCTTCACGCCAGGCGATGGTCAGTGCCAGCCGCTCAATGTTTTTGGCACCTACTCGGCGAGCAAAGCGGCGCAGGACTTCATCACTGCCAATCTTGAAGACACATTAAAAATAGAGCAGTTAGTGGTTAACCTCACGGCGTTTGGTGAGCTCGGGTTCGCCTCAGATTGGTTAGACGGACCGATCGGCTATGCGGCAGGTATTGAATACCGTGACGAATCCAGTAACCAGCGTCTTGACCCCTTAACGCTAGGTGTTCTGCCCGAAGGCACCTCGTTCACCGCGGGCCAAAAGATTAGTGATATCGATGATTACCTCTTCACGGTCACCAATTTCGATAATACCCAGCAATTTAATACCCGCGGTAGCTATGATGTCACCGATGTCTTTGCTGAAATTAGGTTGCCGCTATTGGCCGATAGGACGATGGCGAAAGAGTTGACCGTCGATGGTGCTGTGCGCTTTGCTGACTATTCGACTATTGGCAACGCGACCACCTGGAAAGTCGGTGCAACCTGGGCGCCTATTGACGATATCCGCTTTCGGGGAACGGTCTCCGAAGCGGTCAGGGCTCCGAACATAACGGAATTGTTTGATCCGAAATTGCCGATTCAAATCAATCAAACCGAGGATCCTTGTGCGGTCACCGTGATTGGCAATGGCTCCGCTGAGCGTCAAGCCAATTGTGTTGCTGAACTGCAGGCGGCCGGTGTGCCCTCAGGCGACATCGTCGATGGTAGCGGTAACTACATTTGGGTGAACCCTCTGACAGCCCGCTTTAACGGTGTTTCAGGGGGTAATCCGAACTTGGAAGAGGAGGTGGCAGATACCGTCACCTTCGGGGTAATTTTTGCTCCGAGCATGGTGGATGGGCTGATTGTATCCATAGACTACTGGGACGTGAGTATTGAGGAAGCTATTTCTGCAGTGGCCTCTGATGATATCTTAGATGGTTGCTTAGATTCGGCTAACTACCCCAATGTACCGTTCTGCTCCTCATTTACTCGTCGGCCTGATGGAGGTTTAAACTTCTTAGAATCAGGCGTTATCAACTTCGCCAAATTGGAGGCGGAAGGCATCGATGTGTCGGCCACCTATCAGTTTGCTGTCGGCCAAGATAACTTCGAAATCCGCGCAGTGGCGTCTCGTCAAAAGCGCTTGGATCGTTTCTTTAACCCAACAGACCTCACTGAGGTTGATCCTGAAATCCGCGAGATACAGCGACCACGAATCTCTGCATCCCTTGGCCTAACTTGGGATCGAGGGCCTATGAGCGTTAATTTGCAGACCGTTTACCAAAGCAAGCAGGCGGTGGATGAGATTGAGGACGTACTGGGTCTAAATGGCAGCCAGGCGCTTTACGGTGATGCGGGGTTCTTCGATGAGACCTACATTGTCGATGTCAATGGCCGTTACTCGTTAAGTGATTCACTGTCGGTCTTTGCTGGCGTGAATAATCTGACCGACGAGACGCCCTTCTCTACCCAAACGGCTTGGCCCGTGGGTCCGAGAGGCAGAACCTTTGTCTTTGGTTTCTCCTACTCGCAGTAACGTCAAGGGCGGTTAGATCACAAAGCGCCCTCACCGAGTAAAACCCGTAGTGGAAGCTGCGGGTTTTTTTTTACTTTAACCCCAACCCATTGTTTAGTCGTAACAATCAGTCAAGCGGGTGGGAACAATCGACTGTTGGCGATGGTCTATAGCGTCGATGGTGGCAGGAGATAAAGCAGTGATGAATATGCGAGGGGTGTTAAGTCTGCTCACCAGCGCTTGGTGCATCAGCGCTGTCGCGAGTGGAGCCGAAGACCCGCTAGCGCTCCAATCAATAGCGCCCCACCAGGGGTCACTGGCGCTCAGTTTGGCGGGCGAGGATCCGGCGAGTATTGATCGTTATTTGCTGGCCCGCGGCGCCTCTGGCGCTCAGTTGTCCCCAGACGGAAAGACCATTGCTTTTCGTTACGGTGTTACCGGCATTCCACAGTTATGGGTTATGCCCTCAAGCGGCGGTCAGCCCACGCAGCTCACCTTTGGTAATGGAGTGACTTTTTTTGCCTGGTTAGCCAATGGTCGGGATGTGCTTTACGGAGCGGATAACAACGGCGACGAGCAAGAGTCGTATACCGTGATAAGCGTGGATGGTCGCACCGAACACCGCGTCCTCGAGCCAATATCGGGGGGGTTTAGGTCCTTTGGTGACTTATCTAAGGATGGACAATTTCTCTATTATGCATCGACGGAGCGCAACGGACTGGATTTTGATATTTACCGTACTCGCCTGAGCACCGGTGAATCACAACAAATCTGGGAAGGTCGTTATGGCAATACGGCGAGGGCGTTGTCTCCCGATGGTCGCTGGCTCGTGATAACAGAAGCGGTGGGAGAGGATAGCGACAATCTTTTTTTATTAGATACTCAACAGCTGACCCTGCGGACAATCTCCAAGCCCACGCCGCGCGCCAATCATGGTGACGGGGGTTTTGCATGGCTACCTGACAGTTCGGGATTTTATTTTGCAACCAACCGCGGTCGGGAATATACCGCCTTGTCGTTGTACACACTCAGCGATGGGCTGGTCGAGCTACAACGGTCTAGGGAATATGATATAGCCGACATCCACCTGTGTGGCGCGCAGAGCCAAACACTCCTGTGGACCGAGAATCGTGATGGGTTTGAAGCGGTATGGGTGAAAAATAGAGGAACGGAGGCGCAGTATGAAGTGGCGGGATTATTTGAAGGCACTCACGCCGTCAGTTGCTCCGAGGCTAGTGAAACCGTAGTGATTACCACCAATGGCTGGCGTACGCCGGGCACCATGAGCACGCTAAATGTGCGAACGGGCGCTGTGAAAACCCTCTTTGAATCAACGCTGGCTGGCTTGAATCCCGATCGCTTAGTACGGCCAGAGAGTATTCATATGACCGCGCGGGACGGCGTTGAACTTCAAGGGCTGCTCTATCTGCCTGACGATTCATCCCGCAGAGATAACTCATTGCCGCCGGTATTATTTGAGGTTCACGGGGGGCCAACGGCTCAAGCCAAGCCGACCTTTGACGGCGTCACCCAATACCATGTCGATCGCGGTATTGCTGTTTTTAAGCCAAATGTAAGGGGTTCGACAGGTTTTGGGCGCAGCTACGCGGGCCTTGATGATCGTGAGGGGCGACTCGACAGTGTTCGCGACCTTATCGATATGCTCGACGGGCTTGGTAAAGACGGTCGGGTCGATATCGGCCGTGCGGTAGTTGCGGGTGGGTCGTACGGTGGGTATATGGTGAACGCCGTTCTAGCAGCCTATCCTAATGCCTTTACGGGCGGTGTATCGCGCTATGGCGTAGCCGACTGGGTAACCGCTCTAGAAGTCGCTTCGCCGGGGCTGAAAGCGTCTGATCTTATCGAGTATGGGGACATTAAAGACCCACGGTGGCGTGCCTTCTATACCAAGAACTCGCCTATTCAGCAGGCCGATGCCATCAAGGTGCCGGTGCTGTACTCTCATGGAGAGATGGATCCGCGGATTGATATTGCCGAGACGGAGACCATGGTTCGAGCATTGCGTAGCAATGGCGTCGAGGCAGTCTTCATTCGTATTCCTGACGAGGGGCATGGTTGGCGAAAACTGGCCAATCGGCAGTTTTATTATCGTCGGCAAGCTGCCTTTGTCGAACGTCAGCTCTTCGCTGATAACCCGTGACCGGTGCAAATACTATCCATCGATGCAACCGATGGGTGTCGGCGGTACATACGAGGTGTGTTTGGTGGGTTCAATCCCACGCCCGTCATCGGTAAGCGCAATTCTCCCGGCGCGCTGCGCTGGTGGGCTTTATGGTGGCGAGACTATAGGAAATGCCATGCAACAGTTGTTATCGGTTAAGGGCAATACGCTTTATCTTGAAGGTGTGTCCCTGGCATCGATTGCCCAGACGTTTGATACGCCGGTGTTCGTTTTCTCTGCGGGCTACTTGAGACATCGTATTGCCGAATTTACCACGGCGTTCAGTAGTCACTGGCCAACATTTCAGTTAATGCCGTCGTTTAAAGCGTGTCCGATGATCGCCATTCGACAAATTTTGACGGAGCTCGGCTGCGGTTGTGATGTGTTTGGTCACGGGGAACTCGAGGGGGCTGTTCGAGGTGGTGTCCCGCCTGAGCTTATTTCTGTTAATGGCTCTATTAAAGACCAAGCGCTGCTCTTGCGTGCGCTTCGGTTGGGCGCTCGAATTGTTATTGACAGTCCACGCGAAATTCATTTGACCAACCGTCTTGCTGGAGAACTCGGGATAACAGCGCGGGTGATGTTACGGCTAAAACCTGATATGTCAGCATTGGATGATCGATCAGATTTTGCGCCCGATTATGCCATTGCCGATTTGACAGACCGAATAAAATATGGGATTCCATCGACCGAGTTAGCCGACATAGTGAATCAATGGTCCTCTTTAAAGCATATTGACTGCATTGGCTTTCATGCGCATATGGGCCGCCACAGCAAGCGACTGCACGTCTGGCGTGAATGGGTTCGAGCGACGCTGTCTGTTGTGGGTTCCATTGAGCATATTCTCTCGCCCAATGAAAGCCCGGTCATCAACATCGGCGGGGGTTTTGCGAGCCAATGTGATTCAGATCTTGATGTGGCGTTTCGAGATGACCCAACGCCTGAGCTCGCTGAATGGGCGGTGGTTATTACTGAGGCGCTGCATGAGGGATTTGCAGACATGAAGCATGCGGCCGATCAGTGGACATTGGAAGTTGAGCCGGGGCGCGCATTGCACTCGGACGCGGGCTTACATCTTACTTCAGTGTGTAATTTGAAGCAGGAGTCGGGCGCCGCTAGTCGCCAGTGGGCGGAAGTCGATACATCGGAAGTATTTCTTGACCTCAGTGGCGTGTCAGGAGACAGCCCAATGTCCTATCGCGCAGTGAGTAAGGCCAGCGACGAGCAGCTGCAGGTTTATGATGTGGTGGGAATGACCTGTAATGCGGAAATGCTACTCCTCGATGCAACAATGCCAGCGCTAGAGGAGGGAGATGTTATTGCGCTCCTACCAACCGGTGCCTACATAGAACCCATGGCAGCCAATTTTAATGCGCTGCCTCGGCCGGGCTCAGTATTGGTCGATGGCGAGACAGCGCAGCTGATTAAACGACATGAAACTATTGACGATGTATTTTCTAGAGATATAGCTCTGGCGGAGAACCCAACATGATAAACGAGGATGATTTGCCGCCGGTGATCCCCCGAGGCGTTCATCATATTGCGCTATCTGTCCCATCATTGGACACAGCGATTGCGTTTTATCATCGCGCGTTTGGTTTTTCGGTCGTTGATCGCGAGCGGCTTGCACCCAGTGCTGAGGGTGATCGCGTCTCACAACTCGATAATGCTGATTGCACTACCGCGATGCTGGCGGCAGGTAATATCTTTATTGAGCTGTTTGAATTTCATGCCCCCACGCCCAAGTCGGTAGAGCATCGAATGTGTGACTATGGGTACACGCACTTATCGCTCGAGGTAGATGATGTCTATGAGGCCTACGAGCAGCTGTCACAGCATGGCATCGCATGGCATTCCACCCCCATAGATGCGGGTGATGGGTATCTGATGACCTATGGACGGGATCCATTCGGTAATGTGATTGAAATCCAGCAGGTACCCGATGGGCGCGCCTACGCTTTTTCTCAACTGCCAGGGCGCTGAGGTTCCTTGGTCCCTACCGCCCACAGTATCACCAGTGCGAGAACCATAAAGCTGCCCGATACCCACGCTACCGCCTCTAGGGTGAACCCTGAGACAGCCAATCCGGCAATGAGTGGGCCTAATGCAGTGCCCGCTGCTTGAAAGCCCGGTGCCATGCTTTCCAAGCCACCCCCCTCGGTCTCGCGGACTATAGCGCCGTAAAAATAAGAAATCCCTAGGTTCCAAGCCACTTGGTGACATAAAAACCCGGCCGAAAACAGTAAATGGGTTTGGCTAGTGACCATGATGGCTAAGCCCGTGATCCCCAGAATAATGGCCGCCAGTACGGGTGGAAGTCGGCCAAAACGCATATCAATACGGCTTGCGAGCAGCGAGCCGCTCATGCTCAGTGGCAGAATAATACTTAAAAATTGGCCCGTCTCAGCCAGTGTTAAGCCTCGTGAAGAGGCTAAAGGTTCGATAAATGCCCACACTGATGAGAGGCCGATCTGGAAGCACACTAGTGCGATAAGAAGCCACCCCAGTGCCAGAGACAGCGAGAGCCCCTTGGGCTTCTGAGTCCGATGGGTAGGTGATTCCCCGACCACACCTCGACAGAGCGAGGACAGTAACAGGATTAGGGTACCTATGAGGATGAAAGTACCGATGAGACCAATTTTACCGAGAACCCAGGGTAACCCTGAGACCAACACTGAACTGGTAAATAGCTGCGAGACGACACTAATGGCAATGGCGCGCTCGGGTTTGGCGGTTCTGCACAGTAGGGTAGTGGCCAGTACAAAGGCGACGCCGTGGCCCAGTAAACCGCTGACTGCTCTAATCAGCAGAAGCATCTCAAAGGAGCCTACAGATGGGATCAAAAAATACCCTACCGCCATGGTCACAATGCTCAGTCGAATTAGATGTCCATGATTACATCGGGGCAGCCACCAAAATCCTAGGAGACTGACGACGAGCATGCCAATCATATCCGTCGCCGCTAATAGCCCTAACTGAGTTGGATTCAACCCATAGACGTCGCCCATGATGGCTAAAAAAATGGGCTGCATGAGGAAGGGTAAAGTGCCCAGCACTACCAGTACCCAGCAGCCTAGTAAATGCGTTTTGCTTTGCGTCTGCATGGGCTATTTGGCCGTCGGCTATAAGTGACGAGTCGACAATGGTGGCGCCATATTAAAGGCATCGGGAAAGGCTTTTTCTACTTGAGAGGCCAGATGGATGAGTTGGTGCTCATGTAACCACGGGGCCATGAGCTGCGCGCCAATGGGACATTGATTGTTGTCGAGTCCAATCGGCAGTGACATAGCCGGTAGTCCCATATGATTTGCCGGAATGGTAAAACAGGCGGCATCCATCAAAGCGCTGAACCAGTCATCAAAGTCCAATGGTGAGTCCATCCGGTAATCAGTTGCCAGAGAAGGACAAGTAACGGGTGTCACAGGGGAGACAATGACGTCACATTGCCCTTGTTGCCAAAATAACCCCCATTGACGCATTATGGCCTCGGTATCAACTTTTGCAGCAAGGAAGTCATCTAAATCATAGCGATCGCACAGACTGAGATGATTGCGAAGCTGGACGCTGGCATTGTCGTCAGTAAGCTCCTCGGCTGATAAGGCTACTTCATACTGCAACTCTTTCGATATGGGTACCAACCATTCCGCGATAGTGAAAGACTCACGTAATCGATGGAAATCACAAATTGAATCGGGATCTAGATAGATAATGGTGTGCCCAAGCTGCTTGAGTCGGTCGACAAATGCTTGCGTTTGCGTTCGGATGATGGGATCCACCGTAGCGGTGCTACCCCAGGGTTCGAGACTGACGCCAATGGTTAGCTTGCGATCTGCCTGATCTGCTTGCAAGGACAAGTGAGGTAGTATCGGGGGTGGCATGAAGCTCCGACCTAGGTAACGGTGAATGGCTAGTTCCTCGTAAACCGCGGCACAATCTCTCACCGTTTTTACTAAAACACCCTCCACTGCACCAGCCAACAGTGATTCGTTCAGGCCTCGGGGCAAGGGGTTGACGCCGCGAGTACACTTAAGGCCAATCAATCCTGTCCACGCAGCGGGAAATCGAATGGAGCCGGCACCGTCAGAGGCTGAGCAAATGGGTACAATGCCGCTAGCAACGGAGGCCGCAGACCCTCCCGAAGAGCCGCCGGGTGTCCGTTGCAAATTAAATGGGTTGCGTGTATCTCCCTGCGGAATACTGTGGGTGATCAGTGTCATACCGCTTTCGGGAACCGTTGTGCGGCCGGCGACAATAAACCCCGCCTGTCGAAGGTTTTCAATGAGTGGATCGTCAGCAGTAGCGGGAGCGGGCTTTTTAAAGCCAAGTCCTATTTGCTGCACTTGATTGGCTACTTGTGAGCCCATGTCTTTTATTAAGATAGGTACCCCGAAAAACCGACCCTCAGGGTTAGCACCGCTATTGCCCGGATCACTGATGGCGTCGTCAAAAAGCTCAATCACGCTATTGATTTTGGGATTCAAGGCGTCGACGGCGGCAGCAAGCTGATGTGTGATCTCAGCCAAAGGGATGTTTTGCTCACGGATGAGGGTCGTCAGACCCGTGGCATCGAGGGCGGACCAAGTGGGCCAGTCAATAGGATGATTAGCCATGGTGGCTCCTGATTCAATCAATGATACTGTGGGTGTTGTGACATCATTCTTGTGGCGCTGTGGTTGATGTGCCGCGCAATGCTCGCCAAGCAGCTAACGTTACCATGACTGGGCCGAGGGGGCGTGCAAGAACACAAAAAAAAGCGTGACACCCTCCAAGGGGTGGCGTGTCTGTTGTTCTGAACGCACCGTGGTCAGTAATGTTATTTAGGGCTGATAGTCGCCGAAAGATGTGTTACGTTATAGACAATCCGAGTGGATAGTAGATCATTCTTTGATCCAGATTGTACCGGGTACTAAGCATGACCGATTGAGATTCGGGTAAGTCGTACAGATACTATTAAAAATAATCTTGGAGACTTCAATGAAATCGAATCAAATACTGACCGCACTGACACTCCTTGTGGCGCTACTGGCCACTTTTGTTCCAGCAGGGATTTTCGCTTACTGGACTTTGGCTCTCGTGGCATTGGGCTTAGTTAATGGGTTTATGAATCCATTGGCCGACATGTCTGCACGAATGGCCTACACAGTGGCGGCTCTCGCCATTCCAACGCTGGCCAATAGCTTAGACGCCATTCCGGTGGCAGGCGCCTATATTAACGCTGTCATTGACCAGTTCATGGTCGGTATTGCCGCGATGGTAGTAGCTAACTTCTTGCTGGTAGTCAAAGATGGAATCCTGCCCGCAGGCGAGTAGTGGCAACGTGTGATGGCTGGAGCAGTTCCAGCCATCACCGTTTTTGATCTGACCCTGTCAATGCGGCGCGCTAATTAGCCGAGGCATTCAGTGGCCAATCAATACTGACCAGTGCTCATAAAATGCCGTTCAGGCCGATAGTCCTTCAGCGCGGGCACGCTCTGTCCGGTCATTATTTCTCTGGCCACTACATCGCCAACATGGGGTGCTAGGGATACGCCACTGTGCATGATGGCGACATAGGCGGCACGTTTCCTAGGGACGGAACCAATGACCGGGAGGCCGTCGAGAGGGAGTGGCCGCCATCCAATAATGACCTCCTCGACGACTGCTGACCCTAAACCAGGCACCACCGTCCCTGCGATAGTTAACATACGTTGGGCATGGGCCGTGGCAAGCGCGGTGTTTGGAAATTGCCTGGGCCGTCCCTTCAGCCGCGCGACATGGGCTGTTGTCGCTGGGGCGCCGTCTTGTTCACCCAGCACAATTCGACCATCTTGACGTTGATGAATATGCACTCCGGGTGCAACAACAATACGATTGAGTAGCGGCGGTTGAGGGGCGGTAATAACGATGACCCCGGGGGTACTGCGCTGAGGAAGCGCGATGTCCGCCAGCTGCTGCGCCATGCCTTCGGAGGCTCCTGTGGCAAGCACGTAACGGTCTATGGCGAGCATACCCGCGCTGGTATGGAGCATGACCTGTCCGCTGGGGAGCTCGGTGGCTGACTCTACGCGGCATTGTTCCTTGATGACAGCACCCAACCCTGCAGCTGCCCGGGCCATGATCGTGGCTGCCAAAACGGGGTTAACTGCTCCATCGTTTGGCGAAAATGCCGCGTCACTTGTGCCGCTAAAGTCGACATTGGGCTCTAGCTGCTCTAGACGCTCTTTGGCAACCATCCGGGCTGGCTCCCCCCAAGCGATCTGCTCCTTAATATCGGATAGAAGCTGTTGCTGACGAGTAGCTGATGCAAACCATTCCAACGATCCGCCCCATTTCACCGGGATAGTCAACTCGTGCTCAAGGCGCCTCCACGCCTTGACACCTGCTTGGCTGAATTGATGATAATGCCGCGGTTGTTTAGCCCACGTTGCGTTGATCCACGCAAATGTGCCGTGACTTGCACCGGTCGCTAACGCGTGTTGTTCAATCAGCGTTACCCGGGCGCCTGATTTTGCAAGGTGATAGGCGATGGAGCAGCCGACAATACCACCACCGATCACTGCCACATGCGGTGCTGCACTCAAGGCCCAGGGACTCCCGGCGGCCATAGCCGTCAGGCCTAGCGATAAACGCACTATTGAGCGACGATTCTTCACGTTAGATCCCGAACGTTCGAGGTAGTGTTAGGGACATCGATGCGGGGGTCCACCGTGTAACAACACCCAGATACGTCCTCAGTATGGCATGAGGCGCGCCAGTCATCCATTCAGTGGGCAGCCATGTCCGCTGCTGTGGCCTTGGGTGCGTCCGCCTCATCGAGGGCCTGAGCGTTCCATGCTTGTCGGACTACATAGGCGCGTATCGCGTCGGTTTCCTCTTTGTCGAGGCGGTCGGCAAATGACACCATGCCCCGGGTAGTGAGCGCGCCTTCTCGTAGCACCGCGTCCCAGGAAGCTTCAGTGGCGGTGATCGCTGACCATCGCAAATCGGGCAGCACGCCTGAGCTGATCGCGAAAGCGCCATGGCACCATTGGCAGTTGGCGGCGAACAGTCGCAAGCCCTTGGTTTGCAGGGCGTCATCGCCTAGCGGCTCGCTCTTGGGCGTGCGCGCAATGCCATTTTCAAGGGGCTTAGGCAGTGTTTCTTGGCCACCTAATTTAAAGGTGATGACCCGACCCATTTCGGGTCCAACCGCGTCTTCAAAGACCACACCATAGACCATAGCAATGGTGCTACCCCAGCCTGACAAAATGGTAATGTACTGTTCGCCATCGACCTCATAGGTCATCGGTGCCGCGCCGGGCCCTCCGACTAAGCCATGCGACCACACCCGCTCCCCAGTTTCTGCGTCATAGGCCACTAGCTCGCCGCCTTTGTGCGCTTGGAAAACGAGTCCACTGGCCACCGACAAGGTGCCACCGTTGAAGGGAACGGGGAATGGCACGGCCCATCGCGCCTCACCTTTAACGGGATCCCAAGCCAGCAGTGAGCCGCCGCCCATGCTACGCATGTCCTCAATACCACCAGCCGGTATCGTCAGTGGCCATCCAGCGTCCACGCGGTAACCGATATTCCAATTGCTCTTCACCGTATTTTCCGGGTCCGGTCGGCTGTAAATCAAGGGCCAAATGTTGGTCGGAATATAGACCAACCCGGTATCTTCACTGTAGGACATGGGGTGCCAATTGTGGGCGCCCGTAGGCCCTGGCAGCACAACCATATCGTCGTTAAGTTGCCTAGCAGCGGGCACTTCAATGGGTCGACCATTTTCATCGACACCTGTCGCCCAGGTCATATCGGTAAAGGCGTCGGCGGAAATGAGCTCACCGGTTTTGGCGTCAATGACGTAGAAAAAGCCATTTTTTGGCGCTTGCATAACCACTCGGCGAGGCGCATTGCCTTCACCTAGGGGCAGATCCGCCAATATCATGGGTTGGGTAGCGGTGTAGTCCCACATATCGCGAGGGGTCGTTTGATAGTGCCAGCGATAAGCGCCGGTGTCGGCATCCACCGCCAGAATGGAGGACAGAAACAAGTTGTCGCCATTGCCGTCCGGGTCGCGAAGGGTGGGATTCCACGGCGAGCCGTTGCCTATCCCCAGCAACACCTGATCGTTCACGCTGTCATAAACAATGGCGTCCCACACGGTACCGCCGCCACCATCGGTAGTCCAGGCACCGGTATCACCCCAGGTGTCATTGGCGAGCCTCGCCAGAATGTCATCAGAGGCGGCACCATCGGGTTCTTTATTGGGATTGGGGACGGTGTAAAAACGCCAGGCCAAATCGCCCGTGTCCGTATCGTAGGCGGTCACGTAGCCACGGACGCCCAGCTCTGCCCCTCCATTACCAATAATGACTTTATTCTTAAAGGCGCGAGGCGCGCCGGTAATCGTGTAAGGTTTCGACTGATCTACGGTGACATTACTCCACAGCACTTCCCCGGTTTTAGCGTCCAGGGCCTCGAGCCTGCCGTCAAATACCCCGACAAAGACTTTTCCTTCATAAACCGCAACACCGCGATTGACCACATCACAACAGCCCTTTGCCGCATCTTCCCCGGATACTTTCGGATCATAGGTCCACAGTTCTTTACCGGTGCGCGCATCGAGGGCATAGACCACGGACCAGGAACCGCTGACATACATAACGCCGTCTACCACCACGGGAGTGGCTTCGACACCCCGGGGTTTTTTCATGTCATATACCCAGCCGATACCGAGATCGGCTAGCGTATCTCGGTTGATTTTGGTGAGCGTGGAATGTCGCGTCTCATCATAGGAGCCACCGTAGGTCATCCACTGTTCGGGTTCTTCATCGGCTGCGATTAACCGCGCCTGACTAACATTAGCCGCTGCAGGGCTAGAATCTATCGCTGTAGGCGGGGCGGCTGCCCCAGCATTTTCCGCGTCACTGTCAGTAGATTCTTCGGCACAGCCCAGTGCGATGAGAGCAGCGAGCGCGGCCATTATAGGCATTATTTTTACGGTCATTAGGATCTCTCCAGTTACTTTTTGAGCCAAGGTCATCTAGGCGATAGTTACGCTCACCTTCGCCATAGTAAAGGATTTTTGCAGGGCGTGAAAACGCTGGGGACCATAGTTGAGATACGCGGGCGTCAGTACTATGACCTGAGACGACTCTCGTCAGAGACGCCGTTTACCCTCTATTGATGACTGGCGTGATTCCGTTGGCTTTAGCCACTCGGTATGGTCATATTGGTGAGGGCACCCCATTCGCATAGCAGAGCATCAGGACACATACTGCGAGTCGGCAGCAGAGCCATGGGCTGTTGTCTGAACACCCCAGGAGCTGTTCTGCTGACAGCGGCGATTAGCGACAGCGACTGATCTGTCGTCAGCGCGATCCCCCGAACAGCAAGGCGCCATCCTTTAAGTCAATGGTGGGCAGGACCTCGCGTTCGACGTAGTAGTCGGTGAGATTAATCCACGGTAGATCGCTACCTTGCTTCGGCATTTTGTGAATACTCTTGCGCAGATAGCTCGGACTGAAATCTTCCGCCGCAATCCAGGGACGCGCGTCTGCTATGGTTTCCGCCTCGGGTGGCGACGGCATGCACCAGGACAGACCGTCTTCCTCTAAGGTATTGAGTAGTCGACAAACGAAGTCGCTGACCAGATCAACGCGCATGGTCCAACTGGTCCGCAGGTAGCCAAACATAGCGGCCATATTGGGCACGTCACTGATCATAATGCCCAGATAGGTATGGCACTGACCGAAATCTACCGGTACACCATCGACATCAAATGCTACGTCGCCCATGACTGATAGCTGAAAGCCAGTCGCAGAAATGACAATATCAGCGGGAATTAAGTTGCCCTCAGTCGTACGAATGCCATTGGCTTCAAAGCGATCAATGTGGGCGGTGACAACATTGACATCTCCCCGGGCGATGGCATGGAATAAATCGCCATCGGGCAAATAGGCAATCCGCTGTTGCCAGGGTCGATAGGCGGGGCGGAAATGGCTATCGACGTCAAAGTCCTCACCGAGAATAGCCTGAACGCCGTTGATGAGCTCTTCAGCCACCACCTCTGGGTACTCGTTAGCCACCTGGTGCAGCGCCTGCTGGTCTTTTAGTAACTGACGCCGGGTGATCTCATGAGTCCATTCGGGAGGTATATCAAGGGCGTCCAGTTGCTCAGCGAGCTCATTGCGGTTGCCACCGACGTAAAAATAAGCGGGGGATCGTTGCAGCATGGTCACCTGCTCGCAATCGTCGGCAATATTAGGGATGAGTGTAGCGGCAGTGGCACCGGAACCGATGACAATGACTCGCTTACCCTTTAGCTCGAGGTCGTCAGGCCAGTCTTGGGGATGAATGATAGGCCCTTTGAAGCTCTCGCGCCCGGGAAAATCAGGAAGGTTGGGGGTGTCGTGTCGGTAGTAACCCTGACACATCCAGAGAAACTGGCAGCTGAGCGTTCGCTGCTGCCCTGATTCGACCTCGGTGAGACGGACTCGCCACAGGGCCGAAGTAGAGCACCAAGACGCCTCGGTCAATTGCCAGCCGAAGAATAAGTGCGGTCCCAGATGGTGCTCGACTGACATGTCGCGCAGGTAATTCATGATGAGAGGCCCCTCGGCAATGGGTTTGCCCCGCCAAGGTTTGAACCGATAACCATAGGTATACAAATCACTGTCGGAGCGCACCCCAGGGTAGCGGTGGGTCAACCAAGTCCCTCCCAAATCTGTTTTGCTGTCAATGACACAAAAATCTCGCCCGGGGCATTGTGCCTTTAGGTGGGCAGCGGCCCCGAGACCCGAAATGCCAGCGCCGACAATAAGCACGGGGGTATATTCTGGAAGATGGGCCACGGGGATTCCTTACTATTGTGTAATAGGTTGTTCAATGGGCGATGGCGGCAGGTGCTCCAACGAGGAGCCACCTTTGCGTTGAAGGGCGTATCATAGGGTCTATTAGTCGTGTCGCAAAGCACAGTATGCTTTGGGGTCGCCTGTTGAATGCCCACTGATGCTGTTTTCACCTGTCTAGAGGCTGCAGCCACCATGAAATCACGATCTATTGATGAGGCGGTCGCTTTTCTGACTCGCCACGACCCGCGCTTTAGCCTAGGCAAGACCTTGGTCAATGGGGTATCGCTCCCTGTGTTTACCGCTGCACCGCCCTCTGTGACAGCATTGCTGCAAGCGAAGGCGGAGGAATTTGGCGATCGCGAGCTGTTGGTCTTCGCTAAGGAGCGGCTGACTTATCGGGAATTTGCAGATCGTGTGTGGCGATTTGCCCGGGTACTGCAAGACCAATTTGCTATCGGCAGCGGTGACCGAGTGGCGATTGCCATGCGTAACTATCCGGAGTACGTCATTACCCTTCTGGCGACCGCTTCGCTCGGTGCTGTGGCAGTGCATATGAATGCCTGGTGGACAGCTCGGGAGCTGACTTATGGCTTTGAAGATAGCGGCGCACGTCTCGCCGTGGTTGATGATGAGCGCGCTGAGCGACTCGTTGATATTGCCTCACGCTTGAAGATTACCTTGATTAGAGTTCGCTCTAGCGATCAGCAGGCTGTTGATTTTGACCGGCTGATGGAGCGACAGCCGCTGGCGACTCCGATCAATCCCGGGGTCAGTCCCGATGATGATTTTTCGATCATGTATACCTCGGGATCTACCGGGCATCCTAAAGGTGTCATCCTCACTCATCGCAGCGTCATGACCGCGCTGTGGTCCTGGCTGATGATCCTGCCCACGTATGAGGCCATGGGTCATCCGATTCCCCCTGCCACTGACCAAGCGGGCAAGCCACTGGTGCAGTCCAACCTGGTTACCGTTCCGTTTTTCCATATTTCCGGGACGAACAGTTGCTTCCTACTGACCCTAGCGTCCGGGGGTAAGGTGGTGCTCATGCCCAAATGGGATGCGCGCCTAGCAGTAGGGCTGATCGAAGAGGAAAAAATCACCCGATTTTGGGGAGTCCCTACCATGTCGGCCGATATTGTAGACGTTGCCGCGGCGACCGGTGCGAGTCTCGCAACGCTCAACTCTATCGATGCGGGGGGCGCTAAGCGCCCAGCTAGCCAAGTGGGAGAGCTTGCGCGGCAATTCAAGCAAGCGTCGCCAGCGACGGGCTTCGGCATGACCGAAACGAATGGATTGGGTATTCGCCTCTCGGGCAAGGAATACATCGATCATCCCAGCGCAGCCGGCCGGTTAATTCCCCCGGTTCAAGCGCTGCGCATTGTCGCTGACGACGGTACCGTTAGTGCGACGGGTGTTGTGGGTGAGCTGCTGCTCAAGAGTGCCGCAACGATGCGCGGCTATCTCAACAAACCCGAGCAAACTCAAGCGGTGCTCCGCAACGGTTGGCTACGTACCGGGGATCTGGCTTACCAGGACGCGCAGGGGTTGGTCTATATTGTCGGCCGCAAGAAAGACATGATTATTCGGGGGGGAGAGAATATTGCCTGTCCAGAGGTAGAAGGCGCTTTGCACCAAATCTCGGGGGTGCTGGAAGCCTGCGTTTTCTCCATTCCTCACGAACGACTGGGAGAAACGGTTGGAGCCGCTATTTATGCAGCGTCACCACCGACACAACGATCACTGCAGGCGCTGCTTGAGACGTCATTAGCACGCTTTAAGATTCCGGAGCAGGTCTGGTACTACCGCGCGCCACTGCCGAGAGGCGCGACGGAAAAAATCGATAAGCGGAGTATTCGTGAGGCCTGTCTCAACGGCGAGGTTGAACCGTGCCCAAGCGCCGAGCATGGCTAATCGACGGATGGAGGGGTGTCGCATTGAATAGGCGTTTTCCCCTATAATTCCGGTGGAGTCCTCACCCACTATTTGAGCGGACATTAAGGAACGAGCGATGCCATCAATGACGTTGTTAGGTTGGTTTCACACCCTTATGGGGGTTGCCGCGCTGTTGCTCGCGGCGGTCTGTGTTTGGCGCTATCGCATCATACGATCCAGCGATAAGGAGGGCGCCTTATACCTTATCGTCACGACTATTGTAGCGGGGTCTGCATTGGCTATTTATAACCAAGGCGGGTTTGGTATTGCCCATATTTTAGCGTTATTGACCCTCGCTGCAGTGGCGGGGGGGTTCATCATGGAGAAAACCCAGTTATTGGGTGGGTTATCGAAATACTGTCAAGCGATGGCGTACAGTGCCACGGTGCTATTTCACATGATTCCTGCCATCACCGATTTTCTGCGACGCCTGCCGGTGGGTGATCCTTTTATTGATTCGTTTGATTCCCCTGTGTTACAGAGCTTTCATTTGGCTTTTTTGGCGCTGTATATCTTGGGCGTCGTGGCCCAATGCCTGTGGTTGCGAAAATCCGTAGGGGTTCACGCAGCACTATAATGAGGCGCGTTTTTCTGGTTTGTTTGCTGGGTGGGGTCCTGAGGTCGTGCAGGCTAAGGGATGGTATTATCGCCCAACGGCGAGCGAACCCTTGGCTGACAATGACTAGTAATGGAGAGGTGTAAACATGGATGACCGACTCGGAACATACAGTGATGAAGCTGACGCCTACGCGCAATGTGAGGCGGCTGGCTATACGGCGATGGCCTTCGACTTTCCAGCGGAGGAAAATGACCTGCATTGGCATGATTTCAATTCGCTACTATTTATCACCGCAGGATCCCTCACTGTGACTGATGGGGAGACCGGAGAAACCCGGACATGTGGCGCGGGCACCAAGCTAGTGGGAACGAAAGGCTTTGTGCATAAGGAAAAAACCGGGGGTTATTCAGCCATTATTGGTGTTGACGGCGACCCGGCAGCACTGACTCAGCCCATTAACAAACCCCTTCCGGTCACCCTCTAGCGGTTCTTAGCGTCATCTCCCAGTCCCCAAGGTCAACGCTAGGGGGCTGGAACGGGTACTTGGAACGCGTCAATCCGCGCTGTGCGAGCCGCTAGGCAGGTCGCTCTATGGGTGTCTATGGCAGTACTCACAAACAGGGTGTTCCCCGAATGACCTCCCAGCGCACAGGCAATGGCCTGGCGACCCGTTGCTATCCTCGCGAGGACGTCGCCGCCCTCGGCAAGTCTCAACACCATGCCGGTGGTGGGTGAGGCGGCCCAAATAGCGCCCTCAGCGTCGGCACAGAGGACGCCGACCGTCGATTGGAAGGGTATCCGACCTTGAATCACCGCGCAGCAGTACGACATTTATGGCAAGATTCTGTGCCCGTTATTGCCAAGGTGTTGTTAGCACAAGCGGTTCAATCGAGCGGTCAATAAAGGCCGCATCATGAGGCCCTAGGCAGCACCGCGGCCATTAACTGAAGCGCCGATCCCCGACCGCACAGCGTAGCGCTGGCATTTCAATGACCGAGTAGTCTCGACTGAGAATGGTATCGACAAAGCGCCACTGGCTGAGTGTCTCCTGGGGCGTCAGCGTCACCTTTGCCCATCCTCTTCTGGAGGCATCCACGGCGACCAGCTCCGGACTGCTCTCGAGTAAGGCATTTGCCATGGTGTCGGTGGGTACCGGTAAATAGGCCTCAATACCCGGACTGCTGACGCTAGAACACCCGATTTCCACACCGACCGATTTGCCTTGCGCGTTACGTAGATTAAACGCCCAGGCATTGTGCGTATCGCCGGCAACGACGACGGGGTTATTGGCGTCTTCGAGCAATTGGGTAAACACTCTTTCTCGACACGCGGGATAGCCGTCCCAAGCGTCTAAGTTCATCGGCATCTTAAACGGCGCTATCTTCATCATCGCGTCAATCCACGCGCGCGTACTGTCAGGGATGTCAGCGGTTTCCAGCTGCGCAGATTGAAGCTGGGGGATAAATAATTTCCCCATTAGCACTTGCTGACCAATAAACTGCCAGGTAGCGCCGCGGGCCTTGCTGGCTGCCAACTGAGCGCCCAACCAGTGACTTTGCTCGGCGCCAATCATGGTGCGCTGAGGATCAGCCAACACGGTATTTTTGAACTGCTCGGGACTCATGCCGGCGGTCATATCATGGCGGTAGTCCAACTGGCGATCGCGTCCCACTAGGCGGGTATCAAGCATAATGAGATCGGCGAGATCACCGACTTGAAAACGCCGATAAATCGGGCCTTGATCGGTTTGAGCGGCGGTCCGAATAGGCATCCACTCATGGTAAACCCGACGGGCTATGGCAATTCGCTGGGCAAAATCACCATCCCCTTCATTATGATTTTCGGCACCACTGTGCCAAGTGTCATTAGCTAACTCGTGATCATCCCATACGCAGATCCATGGGTGCGCCGCGTGGGCAGCTTGTAAATCAGGGTCAGTTCGATACACACCATATCGCTGTCGATAATCGTCCAGAGACAAAATCTCGTTGTCCGGCTGCACCTGACGACCCAACTCATCGGTCGCAATAGGGTTGCTGTAGGTGCCTTTCTCGTACTCATACAGGTAATCACCCAAGTGCATAACAATGTCAACGTCAGATTTGGCGATATCACGGTAGGCATTAAAATAGCCCTGGGGATAGTTAGAGCATGAACACACCGCGACGTTGAAAGCGTCAACACTGCCCTCGGGTAACGTGCAGGTTCTGCCGACGGGGGAGGGAACACCGTCAAAAATAAAGCGATACCAGTAGCGGGTGCCGGGTTGTAAACCTTGGGCATCAATTTTTACGGTGTTATCGCGAGCGGGATGAGTGTGTGCTGCTCCCCGGGCAACAACATGGGTAAAGGCGACGTCGGTGGCGACTTGCCATTCGCCTACGACGTCGCGCTGCGCGGCTAGCACTCGTGTCCAGAGAATGACGCGGTCGGACAGCGGATCGCCTGAGGCTACGCCATGGGTGTAATAAACCGGACTCTGCGCATTGACTTCATAGCCTCTCAACGCCAAGCCCCCAAGCATGGCCCCCAATCCTTTAATAACTTGCCGTCGATCCTGAATAAAAAACGTAGACATGTTTGACTCGCTGTTAGATGGCCACTGAATTTCAGAGAGTAGCTCGCAACGATGGCAAAGTCATGATGTTCTTACTAGGGCTGCTAAGCGGGGAGAAAATCTAGAAACTATGACCGAGGTGCTTGACGCTCTGCGACGCGGTAGCAGACGCGCCTTGGACGTTCAGATCCTTATTGCAAACCTATCAGTGCATGACCGCGGGCCCGTATACCGGTTGCTAGGGTTTCGATATGCCTAGGCCCCACCTCGCAACAACCGCCAAGAATTGTCGCGCCTTGATCAAGCCAAGCTAGCGCTCTGGCAGCATAGTTATCGGGTGTCAGGTCCTCCCTTGATGTCAAGACATCCACGGTACCGCCGGGTTTGAGGGCGGTAATGGAGTGAAAGCCGTTGGCATAGGCACCGAAGACGGGTGCTTGCCCAGCCAGTATGGGCATCCCTTGGTCGATGGCCTCGGGAACCGAGCAGTTAATGACCACGGCTTGGGGATCTAGTGGCAGGACTGCCGTCAGAGCATCTGCGAGAGATTCCCCAGAACGGAGGTGCGTGCCGTCGTCGTCGAGTACGGTGAAGCCTAGGTGAATGCGTACGCCAGCCCGCTGTGCCGCGACTAGCGCGGCTTGTGCCTCGGCGATGGTCGGAATGGTTTCTGCAATGAAGCCATCCACATGATCCATGTGCAGGCGGATCAATTCTTCATACTCTGCGGTCATTTGCGCCGCTGTCAGAGGGCTTTCTGTCAGGTAGGACGCGGTCAGGGGCGGCAGCGAAGCGATAACGTCGATACCCGGCTTGCCCGAGGCGGCAATGCCCGCTCGCGCGAGTTTGCGCGCCAATGCCAGCAGGGCGGCTAATGACGGCATGTCATTCCCCATCGTTAATCGCTGACGGGTTACCGAGTAGGTATTCAGGCAAATGACTTTGGCGCCCGCCAGGCAGAAATCTCGATGGACATCTGCCACTAGATCGGGCTCATCCATCATCACCTGAAGCGACCAGAGTGGTTGGGGTTTTTCGGCTTGGCTGCGCCGTATGAGCTCCTGTCCCATGCCGCCGTCTAACAGTGTAATTGCACTACTCATAGCGTATCTCCAGCGCTCTGGGTCGTGGGGCGAGGTGTTTTACCCCTTAAATAGTAGACCCTCAGCTGCCATCAATGGGGCCGAGTGTTGCTACAGATGGTTAACGAACCGACGATGCGCTCCCAGCGTTGTCGCCCTTTTTGTACCAGATGGGGGACGACCATACGCGCTCCTGAATGGTTTTCTGTAAATCTGCACGCGGTTCAACCCCCGCTTTGACGGCATCCCATGTGGACCAACGACAGGTGGGGTTCTCCAGTACCCGTACGTAATAAAACGCCTCTTGCTCAGGCTCAAAATCGGGGTCCTGCCAGAGTGTCTTCAACTCGCTTGCGCCCACGTCGGGGGTAATCGAGCAGTCAGCCAAACTCACCCGCGCGCCATTATCAGGACAACGATGGCTGGTCGGATCAACGGCCAAGCCATCACTGCAGACGACGTCATACACCGCTTCATTGTGCTCGCCCTCGCTGATGAAGCCTTTGATAATTTGGGCACGCTGTAGTGGCACGCCGCCCAATGCATCGCTGACGGCCCACACCAAAAATGTTGGCGCTGTCGAGCCTGAGGCGACCAATTCTGAACCCATGCTGACACCGCGATCATAGGCTTCGCGGACCATATTGGGGTCATCAAGCAGTTTGGCATCGAAGTCATAGCCAGCAAAAAAGCGGATTTTCATGCGCGGTCCACTGGTGGCAAACGTTTCCTTCCTGCGTAATGCGTCATACAGGGCGTCCCGAGTATTTTCTTCTGCCCAGACTCCCGCGACGCCCGAAGCACCCCAAGTAGAAAATGTCGACATCTCGAGATAGTCTCGTCCGGCAACGGTTTTCATAAAGTCGGGCGCGCTGTACTTGACAACGGTGCGCATCAGGAAGGATGCGGGTACCGAACCACGCATCTCAGGTGTGCCATCGAGCAAGCCGACTTTGGAGAAAAAATTGGCTTCGTCATCAGACATCGCCCCGGTGTGGGTGTCACTGGAGCCGATAAAACCAAATTGGTAGGGGTTTTCAATACCCTGCGCAGCCATTGTTAGCCCTCGCAGGAGACCGTCGCGGGCATAGCTTCCCGGCGCCGCGCTAGGAAGACGCGTGGCGACCCGGTAGGGCATTATTTCGAAGTTCGCCCACTCATCGGTTTCAGAGAGTGCGGGGTGGGTTTCAGACGTTCCCTTTACCTGCGTTATTTCTACCAGCGGCTCATTGCGTCTACGTTGAATGGCGTAGTTGTCGTCCATGGGATCCCCGGCCCAATCGACCAAGGCAAACATAGCGCCGTTGGAACCGTTGGAATTATGGGGAATAGCCAAGCTCTCAATACCCTGTTCACGTAAGCCGTCCATCCAGTCCCACAGTCCCTGGGGGTCTTGGGAATGAAAGCGTGAAAAAGGGACGGCCGGTAAGCGATCGGTACCACGGAAGATAACGTTACGGTGTAGGTTGCCCATCGCGTCGGTGGAGGAGGTGTATTCATAGGCGGCAAAGGTCGTGAACACGCCAGGCTGGTTGTACTGATCCGCTGCGTTAATGTTGTCTGCCCAAGCCGATTGGGTAACGGGTTCGATGTTTTTGGCGTCCAACGTGCCATCTTGCAGGTCTGCAAGAACGTTGGGTAAAAACGTGGCAAATGCCATAGATCGGTCAAAGAAGCTGAAAGCGCCGTAGTTGTCTGGCGCGTTGATATTGTGCAACGGTTGCGCCACTGCGGAAGTGGAAAAATCGGTGTCGGTATTAGCAGCCTCCTTGACTAACCCCATGAACATAGCGTGGTCAGTGACCGCATAGAAATCGAGGGGCTGGCGCAACTGCATTTCGTACCCCGACGGGTGCTTAAGCGGTTCACCTTTAGCATAGCGGTAGGCGTCATAAGGCGTCGCAATTGTGCCAAAGGCGTAGGCATCAAAGGAGTAACTGGTGTGGACGTGTAGATCCCCAAAATAGGCATTGCGATCGGGATTGCTTTGGCGTCGCTCGACAATAGTGTCATTCACTGGCAGTAGCTGGTTAGGTATACCGGCACGACCTGCCATGGTGTTCGTAAAGTCGGGCGTCTGCTGCTCACAGGCAACCACGCCTACCAGTAATATCAACACCAGCATGCTAGAACGGCTTATGAAGGAAGTTGGTGCCATGATTTTTTCTCCAATGACGTCGCTGAGGTTTTCGGTGGAGTAGCAGCGGATCCTGTCGGCGTACCGTTACCCTACACTTTTTATAAATGGCTAACTCGCTACCCTGACATTGCTTGAGCGCCGTGTCATCTGAAATAGTGACAAGGTAGAGTTGCTGGCTCGCGAGTAGCGACTACCCTACAGGCGGTTCATGCTCTGTGTGTAGAGCAGGGCAAGATGTCCTGCAGACAGCGCGGCTAGTTGAGGTCCTGCAGCAGCATTCTCATCACCCCCCTCTTGGGCAGACAGTGCAATCAGGTTGTCCCTCACCGCATACCAAGTACTAATTAGAAAGGCGCCATCATAGTCGGGCTCAGGGAAGCTGCTTGGCTCAGATACCAGGGTTTGACCATTCACGGTGGTTCCCAATAGCGCTGTTAAGGCCGCTGGATCATAATTAGCAGCTGCGTTCACTCCGTAGCAAGGACTGTCAGCAAACCAACCTGCGCGTTCAGCATCATCTGGCG
>Ga0209600_1000314_pt1 | contig 39700 bp, 32 predicted proteins | sample COGITO_mtgs_1104_FD_185518 | JGI IMG/M metagenome (GOLD analysis project Ga0209600, IMG submission 185518) | Pelagic marine microbial communities from North Sea - COGITO_mtgs_110421 (SPAdes) (version 2) | ecosystem: Environmental > Aquatic > Marine > Epipelagic ... | reverse complement strand
TGGAGTGATCCTTTTAGTCCTTGAAATGTTTACCCCAGGATTTTTCCTTGCTAGCGTTGCTGTAGGAGCATTTTTAGCTTCCGCTACAGCTCGACTCGGCGGGGAACCAATCTATCAACTTTTAGCGTTTATAATCGGTGGCGGAATTTCATTGATATCCATTCGACCTGTATTTAAAAAATATTTGCAAGCTAATGGAGCCAAAACAAATGCTGATGGTATGATTGGGAAATATAGTGTTGTCCAAAATAATGTAAATTCAAACGAACATTTTTATTCTAAAATTGATGGGGTTTCTTGGGATTGTTTATGCCCCGATTCATTATCAAAGGGGGATAAAATAAGAGTGATATCTCTGGATAGTACAGTCTTAATTACAGAGAAAATGGAGTCTAAATAGAGTTTAAAAGAGTTATTTTAAAAATTTATTAGTGTCAATTCCGAAAAAAGACTTTTCTTTGCACCCATTAATTTCTCAGATCTCCAAATAAAATGAAAAACGGAACAGTAAAATTCTTCGATGCAACCAAAGGTTTTGGTTTTATAAAGGATAACGATGGCGAAGGCGATTTCTTCGTTCACATCACAGGAACACTCGAACCAATTGCTGATGGCGATGAAGTAGAGTTTGAATTAAAAGAAGGTAAACGCGGCCTGCAAGCATCTAATGTTCGCAAGCTCTAAGTTAATCTTTTGAATTAGAACAAAAAGGGCGCTTCTATTAAGCGCCCTTTTTTATGTTATTTAACCACGAATTGCCTTTTCTTCGGTAATCCACATTGTCGATGCTGCTGCCAAAATCAGACAAATACCTGCCAAAATCATAGCATGTATTGCTCCTGGTCCTAAAATACTATAGATAGGATTCAATGCCTTTGCAGCTAAAATTTGCGGAAGCACAATGAACATATTAAATATTCCCATGAACAGACCCATTTTGTTTGAGTCAATAAACGAGCTAAGCATTGCATATGGCATGCTTAGAACTGATCCCCAAGACAAGCCAATTAAACCAAAACTAAATAAAAGAAATCTCGAATCATTTATCCAATACATGCTCAAAAAGCCTATTGAACCAGCTATTAAAGAGAAAACATGTAATAATTTCCTATTAATTCCATTTCTCGAGGTATAAAAAGTTAAAGCAAGAGCAAATAACATTGAGCTTAACCCATAGTAACCCATATATGCTCCGACTTGATCTGCAGCATCATTGTATGCCTTGTCTGCAACTTCATAAGTTGTTTTTTGTGATTCAGTTGCGATACTATATTCGATTTTATCAGGTCTTGGTGAATTGAAGACGTGATCTGTTAAAGCTGGAGTTGCTAAAGACCACATACTAAAAAAAGCAAACCAAGAAAAAAACTGAACCAACCCAAGTTTTCTCATGGTGATTGGCATTGTTCTAATATTATTAAGTAATTCTAATATCAACTTTCCGAACTTCAATTTCTCCGTTCTCCTTCTATTAAATTCTTTAAGATCATCTGGAGGGTACTCGTCTGTAGTGAATACAGTATAAAGAATCGTGATTAAAAAAATCGATGCGCCAATTGCAAAAGCTACTTTGACCGACATGGGAACTTCCCCTGGAGCAGAAACATTACTAATCCCTATTTTACTGACAATAAGGGGTAAACTGGAGGCTGCCCATGTACCTATTCCAATTATCAATGTTTGCATTACAAAACCAAAACTTCTTTGAGAATCAGGGAGTTTATCAGCAACTAGAGCTCGAAAAGGCTCCATAGAAATATTAATTGATGCATCTAAAACCCAAAGCCCTCCCGCGGCAATCCATAAAGTCGGACTATTAGGGATGAAAAATAATGTTATACTAGCAAGTATAGCCCCAATTAAAAAAAATGGTCTTCGCCTACCCCATCGAACGCTCCATGTATTATCACTTAAGTAACCTATAATCGGTTGAATAATTAAACCTGTTAGTGGTGCTGCAATCCAAAGCATAGGGATTTCTTGTTCCGTAGCTCCTAAATTTTGAAATATTCTGCTCATGAATCCACCTTGCAAGGCAAATCCAAATTGGATGCCTAAGAATCCAAAGCTCATATTCCAAATTTGGAAAAACGGAAGCCTCGGTTTTTTTATGGCTGATTTCATTTTAACTTAAATAGTTAATCGATCCTTGTTCCACGAATAAAGTCTAGCTGGCTTATGAAACACTCCTGTTTGCTTCTCATCTAATGGAATGACCCAAGAATCATTTAGTGCTTTCTTTCTAAAATTTCTTTTGTCAAAAGACGAGTTTAATATCGACTCATGTAAGGATTGAACCTGGGTCAAAGTGAATTTCTCAGGAAGTAACTCATGACCTACTCTTAACTCACTAACTTCTTGTCTCAGAGTACTAAGAGCGGTTTTAACAATTTTAGAGTGATCAAATGCAAGTTCGGGAATGTTATGGACGCCCTGCCAAAAAACTCGCTCTGCAAAACTTGAAGCTGAAGGATTAAAGTCCTCCATCTTAACAAGTGCATAATAAGCAATTGTAATAACCCGCGCTTCAGGGTTGCTTCTATTACTTTGAAGCCATGGCAAGTCTTTGATGTTTTTCACTCTATCTGGGTCGCCAAATGCTCCGCTTTGTCTCAAATAAAGTCCACTTAAGCTTGTTATTTCTTTTAATACTCGCTGAGCTGCAGTATCTAAATCTTCATCTTCATCTAAATGATCACCAGGAAGTGCAAATCTCCTCATTTGGCCCACATCTTTTTGCTCAATCAAAAGAACATTTAAATTTTGGCCATCAAAACCGAAAACAATGCAGTCAACAGAAATATTAGGATTTATCATAGGTTGTTACAAATGTAATTAATACACTTACTATTCCACCTTTTCAGTTAGGGTAAATTATACACTATCTTTGGCTACTAATTTTTTTTTATGTCCATAAAAAATATAGCTGTTTTAACTTCTGGTGGGGATGCTCCGGGAATGAATGCGGCAATTAGAGCGGTTGTGAGAACCGCCCTATTTTACAAGAAAAAAATTTATGGGGTGTCTCGTGGCTATGATGGACTAATAGAAAACTCATTTGCTGAATTAGATTCTAAAAGTGTTAAAGGTATACTTGCTCAAGGAGGAACCGTATTAAAGTCAGCCCGAAGTAATTTATTCAAAACAAAAGAAGGTAGAGAAAAAGCAGCAAAAAATCTCAAATCTCTTGGGATTAACGGTCTCATTGTTATTGGAGGAGATGGAACATTTACCGGGGCACATCTTTTACATGAAGAATTCGGGATTCCGGTAATAGGGATTCCTGGGACAATAGATAATGATCTTTTTGGAACTGACTTTACTATTGGTTATGATACAGCAACTAATACCGTAATTAACTGTATCGACAAGATCAGAGATACTGCAAATAGTCATAATAGATTATTTATAGTCGAAGTCATGGGTCGAGATGCTGGATTTATTGCTTTAAGCGCAGGTGTTGCCACAGGTGCGTTAGAAATAATTCTACCTGAAATGAATACTTCGAAAGATGAACTCCTTGATTCTGTTAAACGCGGTGCAGAAAACAAAAAAACAAGCAACATAATTGTTGTCGCTGAAGGGAATAAATTAGGAACTCCGTTTGAAATCTCTGAAGAGATTATTTCTAAATATCCAAATATGGATATTAAAGTCACAATTTTAGGCCATGTTCAACGTGGAGGCTCACCAACAACAATAGACAGGGTAAATGCCAGTATTATGGGGGTTGCCGCAGTGGAGGGGCTACTTAATGATAAGTCAGATGTTATGGTTGGTCTGCTAAATAATAAACTTGAATATACATTTTTGCAACAAGCCATTTATAATAAAGCGCCGATAAACATTGAGCTTAGAAGAATAGCAAAGATTTTAGCAACTTAATAATTTAAATTATAAATCAAGACATGAAAAAAATTGCAATTAATGGATTTGGTCGTATTGGTCGCTTAACTTTTCGTAATATCTTAAATAAATCATCACTTGATGTTATAGCCATAAATGACTTAACAGATACTGCAACTCTTGCGCATCTTTTAAAATATGACAGTGCCCATGGAGTGTTCCCAGGTTCAGTAGATTACACTCCAAATAGTCTAATTGTTAATGGTAAAGAAATTATAATTACTGCAGTTAGAAATCCATCCGAGCTCCCTTGGGGCAAATTAGGGATTGACATGGTTATTGAATCTACAGGCCTATTTACTTCTAAAGAACAGCTTGAAATGCATATCACCGCAGGAGCAAAAAAAGTAGGCCTATCTGCTCCCGCAAAGGAGAATGTTAAAACTATTGTTCTCGGCGTTAACGATCATCTATTGACAAATACTGATAAAAGCTTTAGTAATGCCTCATGCACTACAAATTGTCTCGCTCCAATGATGAAAGTCCTAAATGATAATTTTGGAGTGAAAAAAGGTTATATGCTTACTGTTCATGCTTATACGAATGATCAAAGTATTCAAGATGCTCCGCATAAAGATTTGCGCCGAGCTAGAGCCGCCGCAGTCAATATGATTCCAACAACTACAGGTGCGGCAAAAGCCGTTGGTTTAGTACTTCCAGAGCTAAAAGGTAAGTTAGATGGATATGCCATTCGCGTTCCTGTAATTACTGGCTCCGCAACAGATATTACAGTAGAATTGAATCATAATGTAACAAAAGAAGAAGTAAATTTAGCTATGGAAACTGCTGCTGATTCTTATTTAAAAGGAGTTATGGAATATACAGAAGACCCTATAGTCTCTTCCGATATAATCGGGAATCCTCATTCATGTATTTTTGATTCTGGGATAACCTCAGCAAACGAAAATCTAATAAAAATTATGGGCTGGTATGATAATGAAGCTGGATACTCTGCAAGAATGGCGGATATGACAGAACGTTTTGCAAACCTTTGATATAATCTAGATGATATTAATTATTGAAAGCGGCTCAACAAAAGCTGATTGGATATGCATAGATCAAAAGGGCGCAGAAGTCTCAAGGTGGTCTTTAATGGGATTTAATCCCTATTTCCATTCAGCTGATTTTATAGGAAAAATTCTCAAAAATCATTCTGAAATTTCTAAAATATCAGAAAGCGTTGAGCAAGTATGGTTCTACGGTGCGGGATGTAGTTCCAAAAAATTAAACAAAATAATTTTTAATGGCTTACGGTCTGTGTTTAGAAATTCTATAATCAATATTGACCACGATCTTAAAGCCGCAGCATTTGCCACTTATGACAATTGCCCTCATGTCGCATGTATATTGGGTACGGGATCTAATTCGTGCTATTTTGATGGTAAAAAAATTATCGAAAGAGTGCCTGCTTTAGCCTATATTCTTGGGGATGAGGGATCCGCTAGTTCTATCGGGAAGAGACTGTGTGCAGATTGGATTTATGGTATAATGCCTAACAATTTAAGCATTGACTTTACAAACTCATATAAAACTTCAAAAGAAGAAATTTTAGATAAAGTATACAATCAAAAACACGCAAATGTTTATCTAGCTTCATTCTCAAGATTTGCTGGTGAGCATTCCAAACACCCATATATAAAGCAGATAATAAGTGATGGCTTTAAAAAATTCTTAGAAATTCATGTGTTATGCTTCAGTGAAGTAAAAAAAGGTGCTCCTGTTAACTTTGTGGGCTCTGTTGCAAAAGCCTTTGAATCGTTATTACGAGAGCAATGTTTAGAGCTTAATATAAATTATGGTCGTACCCAAGCTAAGCCAGTGAATTTATTAGTAGAGTATCACTTAAAGACATTGAGAATTCTTAATAAAGAATTAAAAGTTTGATTCGTGCGCTAATTTTTGATCTAGATGGTGTCATCGTAGATACTGCAAGGTATCATTTCATCGCTTGGAAGAAAATAGCTGAAAGCCTTAAAATACCATTTGGGGAAATTGAAAACGAAAAGTTAAAAGGAGTTTCTCGAATTGATTCCTTAGAGAAAATTTTAAATTGGGGAGGAATTACTTTATCTAAAAAAGAAAAAAAATATTGGTTAGATATTAAAAATGAATTTTATCTGGATTGTATATCCCAAATAAGTCCTAATGAACTTCTCCCTGGAGTTTCAAAATTAATTGAAGAATCCAAACAATGTGGTTTTAAAATAGCCCTTGGTTCAGCGTCTAAAAATGCAATTCCAATTCTTAAAAAAGTAAACCTGATAAATTCATTTGATGAAATAGTAGATGGAACTATTGTTTCTTTGTCCAAGCCTAATCCTGAAGTTTTTTTACGAGGAGCTGAGCTGCTAAACTTATTGCCTGAGCAGTGTCTGGTATTTGAAGATGCCCAATCTGGAATATTTGCGGCAAAAAATGCGCAAATGAAGTGCGTAGCTATAGGTAATACTTTTAATTTAGAGGGTGCTGAAATAGTTATTGAATCTTTGGAAGAGATTTCAGATATCAAATTATTTATATCAGAATATATATTAAAAGAATAATGTGAACTATTATGAAGCCCAATATTGATATTAACGAATGGAAAATAATTGAGTCAAAATGGGATCCGGCACAGCAGATTAATTCAGAAAGTTTATTTTCCCTTGGTAACGGCCGAATGGGACAGCGCGCTAATAATGAAGAATATTTTGGGGGAGATTCTTTACAGGGGACATATGTCGGTGGTGTTTATTATCCAGATAAAACTCGAGTAGGTTGGTGGAAAAATGGCTACCCTGATTACTTTGCAAAAGTTATAAATGCTGTCAACTTCACAGGCATTGATATTTCTATCAACTCAGAACAACTAGACCTAAATATTGCATCGGTCAAAACTTTTCATCGTGAATTAAATATGAAGGAAGGGGTTCTGAAAAGAGAATTCGAAGCCACGCTTAAAAATGGCATTACGACTCAAGTGTGCACTCAAAGGTTTTTAAGTATTTCACAAGATGATTTGGCAGTAATAAAATATGAAATTCAACTAGAGCAAGATGCAAGTATCGAGATCACCCCTTTTCTAGATTTTAATGTTACCAACTCTGATTCTAATTGGAACGAGACATTTTGGAAATGTATTAATCAAGGTAGTAATGACGAGAGTGGTTTTGTGCACAGCCAAACAAAAAAACTCAACTTTCATGTAGCATGCGCTATGGAGTGTCGAATTAATGGACATAAAGGGCTTTCTTCAAATAAAGAATCCTATTCAAAAACAAATTATAAGATCTCCGCGAAAAAGAATAGAAAATATACATTATATAAATATGTATCTGTTATTAGTTCTCAAAATACAGAAATACATAATTTAGAAATTCATGCAAAAAATAGAGCCATTAGCGCAGTAAATCAGGGATTTAATTCATTACTTACCGAGCATAATAACGCATGGCTCAAAAAATGGGAATTCGCTGATATCATAATCAAAGGGGATCTCCCTGCTCAGCAAGCAATACGATATAATATATTTCAATTACTACAAACTTTTACTGGTGTAGATTCGCGATTAAATATTGGTCCTAAAGGCTTTACTGGAGAAAAGTATGGGGGTTCAACTTATTGGGATACGGAAGCATTCTGTCTTCCCTTTTTCTTAGCTTCTTCAGAAGCTAGAATTTCAAAAAATCTCATTGTATATCGATATAAACAACTTGGAAAAGCCATTGAAAACGCCGAGAAGTTAGGGTTTAAAAATGGTGCTGCTCTTTATCCAATGGTTACAATGAATGGAGAAGAGTGTCATAATGAATGGGAAATTACTTTTGAAGAAATTCATCGAAACGGCGCTATTGTTTATGGGATATACAATTATATCAGGCATACACAAGATTATAATTATTTGAAAGAAGGAGGGCTTGAAGTAATAGTAGCAATTTGCCGATTTTGGGCTCAAAGAGTGAATTGGAGCAATGAACGCAGCAAATATGTGATTCTCGGGGTAACGGGGCCAAATGAATATGAAAACAATGTCAATAATAACTACTACACAAATTATATTGCGTCATGGTGTTTATCCTTTGCCATTCAATCTCTCAATAGATGGGAAGAAGAGGATCTTGTCAATTATTCGGAATTTTCTAAAAAAATAAAATTAAGTTTACCAGAATTAAAGAATTGGCAGAAAATTTCTGAAAATATCTATTTCCCTTTCAGCAAAAAGCTAGACGTATTTCTTCAGCAGGACGGTTTTCTTGATAAGGAGATTATACCAGCAAAAAATATCCCACAAGATGATATCCCGATAAATCAAAAATGGAGCTGGGATCGTATTCTTAGATCATGTTTTATAAAGCAAGCCGATACCCTTCAAGGGATGTTTTTTTTCGAAGATCAAACTTCCTTAGAGGTGCTCAGGAAAAATTTTGATTTCTATGAACCTCTTACTGTGCATGAAAGCTCCTTAAGCCCCAGTGTTCATAGTGTTCTTGCAAATCGTCTTGGATATCAAGAAATGGCTTATGACCTTTATTTGCGTACTTCTCGTCTTGATTTAGATGATTACAATAATGAAGTTCAAGAAGGCCTCCATATCACGGCAATGGGAGGAACATGGATGTCAATCGTTTATGGATTTGGAGGCATGAAAATCATCAGAGATAATTTACATTTTGAACCAAAATTACCGAAAAAATGGTCTCGATTAATATTTAACTTGCGGTGGCGTGATGCCGTTTTACGAATTGTCATTAAACAAAATGATTTTAACATTTCAAATATTAAAGGGGATTCGGTAGATTTCTTCGTTTCCGAAAAGAAAATCAGTCTAAAAAATGGCGAGAATTACAACAGTAATACGATTCTTTAGGTTAGTACTATTTTAAACATTTAGATTTGATTTTTACACAATATTTTTAAAATGCGAATTATCGCTCTTACTTCATTCCTGACTTGCCTTGCTCTTAACAGTTGCACTGATGTTAAAACAATTGACAGTTCTTATGTCAATGATCTAGGATATCGTCCTTTAAGAATTCAGGGAGAAGTCACAAAACTATATACTCAAGACTACATAAGCACAGATATAAATAGGATCACCTGGCCAAATGGTTTAAAGGCAACTTTTCAAAAAGACTCTTCACTATACCTAATAAAAGGAAGAATGAAACAGCCCCTTGGTCATGTTACATTTCATACAGATGATGGCGACTTCTCATTGATAATCAGACAAGATTATTTGCAAGAAATTCAAATTGAGTATGACGGTAAAGAGAAGAATGACTCTATTTATGTTTTTGGGAGTTTTAATAATTGGAATAGAACATCCATGCCCATGAGTTATTCGAAACTAACGGACTCTTCTAAGGGTAGGCATGTATTAAATTTAAACCTATCTGCCGGTCAATTTGAATTCAAATTTTATGTCAATGGACGTGAAGAGATCATTCCAAAAAATTCCTACGACATAGTCAGCAATGGCATGGGTGGCTATAATCATCAATTAATAGTCAAAGAGGAAACCAAACCATGTCAACCTCTAAGAGCACTGAGTGTTATTGATCGACAGATCAGCGGTTTAAAGAGACAAAATGTAAAGATTGATAGCTTGCCAGAAGATCAGATTGTTCACGCATTATGGAACACGAGTTTAATCCCAAAAAAGTCAATACAAAGAAATAAAAATGGAGAATTATGGATAGAGCTTCCCGAAAAAGATAATTGGGGAGATCGAAACCATCTTCATTTATACTCACAAAATGAATCACAAATAAGTAATGATATTCTAATTCCTTTTGATAAGCGTGATGTTATTCGGTCAACTACAAAATTAAACCGCCAAGACTGGGAGGCATCAACATTATATTTTTTAATGGTCGATCGTTTCTCAAATGGAAATTATATGAATGATAGGCCATTAAACCAAAGTGATGTTATTCCAATAGCTGATTACATGGGGGGGGACTTAGAAGGTTTGATCAACATACTTGATAGTGGGTATTTCGAAAATTTTGGCTTTAATACCGTTTGGCTTTCTCCCATTGGGAGAAATCCTGAAGGAGCATGGGGCTTATGGGATAAAGGAGGGGTTAAAAGTAAATTTTCAGGTTATCACGGCTATTGGCCGATAAGTTCAGTTCTACCTGATAGTCGTTTCGCATCAAAAAAGTCTATAAAAAAATTGTTGAATTCCGCACATTCAAAAGATTTAAACGTTTTAGTAGATTATGTCGCTAATCATATTCATTTAGATCACCCTGTTTATAAAAAGCACCCGGAATGGACCACATCACTTTATCTAGAAGATGGAAGTCTAAATACTGAAAAATGGGACTCTCATAGATTAACAACATGGTTCGATACTCATTTACCCACCTTAGATTTGCGCCGACCTGAAGTTGTTAATCCAATGACTGACTCCGCATTGGTGTGGGTCCGAGACTATGGTTTTGATGGTTATCGTCATGATGCAACAAAGCATGTTGATGTCCTTTTTTGGAGAACTTTAACAAAAAAAATAAAAACAGAGGTAAATACTGATAAAAGAAAACGAATATTTCAAATTGGCGAGACTTATGGCTCTCCTGATTTAATATCTAGTTACATCGGTCCCGGATTGCTGGATGCACAATTTGACTTCAACCTTTATGATGCTGCTGTGAATTTTTTTGCTGATCTGAGTGGCGATGCGATGCAACTCATGGGAGTTTTAGAAACCAGTCTTAAGACTTATGGGTTTCACCATTTAATGGGAAATATTTCCGGGAATCAGGATAGGCCTCGATTCATCTCTATTGCCGGTAAAGAAATCAACCCTGAAGAAGACACAAAATTAGCTGGATATACCCGTAAAATAGGAGCTGGAGACTCTATTTCTTATTCTAAGCTTGCTTTATTACACGCATTCAATCACTCAATCCCCGGGGTCCCTGTGATCTATTATGGTGATGAGTATGGAATGCCTGGGGCAAATGATCCTGATAATCGTAGGATGATGAAATTCAATGGATATAATTCAAGCGAAATTGCGTTAAGAAATACAGTTCAGAATATTGTAAAAGCGCGAAGGCAAAATATGGCCTTAAATTTTGGGTTTACTGAAGTCCAAGCCCCAAGAAAAGATATACTATATATCATTAGGAGTTATTTAGATACTAAGGTTGAAATAATATTAAATAATGGACCAAATTCATTCACAAAAAAAATAACCTCTCCGAGAAAAATCATTGCCGGAAAAGGAGAATTAGGGATTAACCAAATTGTAATTCCACCTTATGGTTTCGTTTATCTCGCATCATAAATATAGATTAATAATAAAATGAAAAAGATATTTTTACCCCTTCTTATTCTCGGCTTCCTGTCCTGCAGCGAGCATTCTGAATTATCCCATTCCGATCACCCTTTTCATCCTAAATGGTCAAAAAACTCGAATATCTATGAAGTGAATATTCGACAATATACTGCTGAAGGTACATTTTCAGCCTTTCAAAATCACCTCCCAAGACTTAAAAAAATGGGAGTAGACATCCTTTGGCTAATGCCTATTCAGCCAATAGGGAAAATTAAACGAAAAGGTATATTAGGCTCCTACTATTCCATAAGTGATTATACCGCTATAAATCCTGAATTTGGATCAGAACAAGACTTCCTAAAGCTAGTTTCAAATGCCCATGAATTAGGATTAAAGCTCATTCTCGATTGGGTCCCAAATCATACCGCATGGGATCATAATTGGTTAAATGAGCATCCGGACTACTATTATAAAGATGAATCCACTGGAGTTATTTCAAATGGCCGTGACGACCATAATAACCCTACAGACTGGACAGATGTGGCAGAATTAGATTATAAAAATATTGCCATGCAGGAAGAAATGAAACAAGAAATGTTATGGTGGATAACTAATTTTCAAATAGACGGTTTCCGATGTGATATGGCAGGAGGGCAAACTGATAAATTTTGGAAAGAAACCAATACATTTCTCAGAGGTGAAAAAAAAGACATCTTTATGCTTGCTGAATCTGAGCATATCCCTTTACATAATTCTAATTTTGATATGACTTATGGGTGGGAATTCCATCATATAATAAACAAAGTTGCAGGAGAAGGGCAAGATGTTCAAATAATAGACGAATATTTACAGAAACAAAAAAGTACATTCCCTTCAGATGGTTACAGAATGTACTTTATCGATAATCACGATGAGAATTCTTGGAACGGCACAGTGGAAAGTAGAATTGGAGCAAATGCACAACCCGCATTTATATTATGTTCGACAATGTCTCAAAGTATGCCCCTCATCTACTCGGGTCAGGAGGTTGGTTTAAATAAAAGCTTACGATTTTTTTCCCGCGATACTATTGACTGGGAAACACCTTCACAAACTGAATTTTATTCCAAAGCTCTAGCTTTGAAAAAAAGTCAAATCAGCCTTGCAAATGGCGGTTGGGGAGGAGATCAAACACGTATTGAAACAGGCAATAAATCCGTATATGCTTTTAGCCGCGAAAAGGGAAGAAATAATGTTATTGTTTTCTTAAACTTCGATAGCGAACAAGCTCAAATAACATACACAAATGCGCCCAAAGGTGAGTATACAAATTGGTTCAATGGGGAAGACTTAATAATTAAAAAAACTGGTGATTTATCTCTGGCCCCCAATAGTTTTTTAGTGCTTACCCGAGACTAATCAAAGTACTTTTAAGTCTCTTCCTACATCTATAAATGCGCTTATGCATTGATCAATCTGTTCAGGTTCATGTGCCGCACTCAATTGTACTCTAATCCTCGCCTGTCCTTTCGGAACAACGGGGAAAAAGAATCCGATAACATAAATGCCTTTCTTTAAAAGAGCATCTGCAAACTTTTGGGACAGTTCAGCATCATATAACATTACCGGAACAATTGCCGATTCTCCATCTTTTAGGTCAAAACCAGCAGATTTAATCCCATTCTTAAAATGAGTCACATTTTTTTGAAGCTTATCTCTAAGTATCGTTGAACTACTTATTAAATCTAGAACTGCAATAGAGGCTCCAACAATAGATGGCGCCAAAGAATTACTAAATAAATAAGGTCTAGATCGTTGGCGAAGCATACTTATTAATTCACTTCTTCCTGTTGTAAAGCCTCCCATTGCTCCACCTAGTGCCTTTCCAAGAGTCCCCGTAATAATATCCACTCTACCTAAAACATCTCTGAGCTCAATAGAACCACGGCCAGTTTTCCCTATAAGACCTGTTGCATGGCATTCATCAACTAAAACCAATGCATTGTACTTATCAGCCAAATCACAAATTTTATCTAATTGAGCCACGTAGCCATCCATTGAAAAAACGCCATCAGTAACTATCAATTTTGTTTTTGCCTTATTATTGTCAGCTGCCACCAATTGTTCTTCCAAATCACTCATATCGTTATTTTTGTAACGAAACCTCATTGATTTGCAAAGCCGAACACCATCAATAATTGATGCATGATTTAGACTATCACTAATAATAGCATCATTTTCCCCTAGCAACGGTTCAAAAACTCCGCCATTTGCATCAAATGCTGCTGCATATAATATTGTGTCTTCAGTATGTAAAAACTCTGCAAGTTTAAGTTCCAAGGTCCTATGAATATCCTGAGTCCCACATATAAATCGAACCGAACTCATTCCAAACCCATGGGTGGTTAATGTGTTACTCGCTGCTGCTAAAACACTCGGATGACTGCTGAGCCCTAAATAATTATTTGAACAGAAGTTGAGTACTTCAGAGCCATCATCAAGCGTAATTAAAGCATCTTGAGTAGATGAAATAATCCGCTCCGTTTTAAAAAGCCCCTGGTCCTTTAAGCTCTCCAGCTCTACTCTCAATTTAGAATAAAATTCTTCTTTAGTTCTCATATATTTCAATTTTATCACGAAGGTAAAGCAGCATCGTTTTCGGCAGTGAACCTAAAGTTGGTTCTAACTCCTTTGCGTAATCTTTTATTTTAATCCCATATTTTTCATTGTATTCTCCGGTTTTGTAATCAACTACAACCCAAGATTCATCTCGACACTTTACAAGCCTATCGGGACGGTAGATCCCCTTTCCAGGAACAATTAGTGGTCTTTCCGAATATATCTGATTCGCTTCAAATAATTCCTTAAGTCTTGGATCTGTCAAAACTTTATTAACTCGATTAAAAATAAAATCATATTCTTCTTTATTCCAAAGAAATTCCTTCTGAGTAATGTCCATGGCTTTAGATAAGTCTTGAGGATTGCGAATTCTCTCTAGCACTCGATGTACTGAATTACCAATTCTCTGTTCAGGGCCCAAATCATTTTTTTTAGCAAGTCTTACTCGGTCTGTCCAGTCTTTACTGAAATTCGTTTCTAATTTAAATGAAGCATCGGTGATTTTTCTCTGCGGCTTCGATGGCCACTTACCAATAATAAGTTCATCATCAAAATTATATTTTTCTTTCAATTGAGATATGATGATATCACCATATGTAGATGGTGTTAAATATATAGTTAGCCCATCTTTAGCTCTCGTAAAAGCTACATATAATAAGTTCATATCATCAAAAATTCTTTCTTCTGTAGAACCTATTGAGCGTTTTACATATTCAGGATGAACGTTTTCCATAGCTGACTTTAATACAGGAAACTTATTAAAGGATTTTAAAGAAAGCAATGTAGAAGGAGGCGAATCCTGATCTAAACCAAAAATCGAATCATACTTTATATTGAACCAGATTTTTTCGTCATTTTTTACTGGGAAAGATGTGAATGGTACAAATACCAGAGGAAATTCGAGTCCCTTTGACTTATGAATGGTCATTACATTAATCGCATCAATCCCTTCAGTAGAGGATAAGCTCCATTTATTTTTGTTTCTTGAATATTCCAAAAGAAAAGCATTTATGTAATTCCCCTTTTTTCTTGAAAAATCATGAAGTTTATCTAGCAATGAAAGAACAAATGGATCGGGATTCACATCTATTTTTAAAGCGCGAACGATATACTCGCCTAATTCATAAAGGCTCAGTTGCCTTGCAATATGGATATTAAACCCTGGTAATATTTCTTTCAACAAAATATTAAACTCATGTGCCTTTCCGTCTGAAATACGCTCTCCGCAACGATGTAATAGTTCTATATTAATTTTCCAAATTCCAGCCTCATGAATTGAGAGTAATAATTCCCATTGTCTCGATTTTTCATTTGGTAAGGCCATCCATTCCATTAGAGCGATAACCGATAAAACATATTTAGAGCCCGAAAGAGAAAGTAACTCCGGGGAAATTATATTTATTGATTCTTTTGCCATCTTTTGAGCAACCTCTCTTCCCTCTTTTTTAGTCCTTACTAATATTGCCATATCACTAAGAAGCCAATTCTCTTGCAAGGCTATATTAATATCTCGAACAAGCATTTCCAGTTGGTTCGATAATTTATCGGATCCATATATTACTGGAGATATTCTAGCATGAACTCTTCCTCCGTCTGGACCTTTTGGTTCTTGATATGAATCTAAATATGCCTTGCCATGGATTTCGCTTGGAAATTCTTTCGCCTGCGCTATTCCTGAAAATAAATCATTATTAAACTCTACAATATTTCTTCTACTCCTCCAATTTTCAGAAAGCTTAATATGCTCAGTTCGTCCCTCTAAAGAGGGTAAATAATTATTAGGAGCACTTTTCAATTCTGATCTGGAAATTAGATTGAGAAATTCTTCAGCATTTGAACCTCTCCACCTGTAAATCGATTGCTTGGCGTCTCCTACTATCATGGCACTGCCATTATTTGTTCCATCTGAAATCCCATTTTCTAATAAAGGCCATAAATTTTTCCATTGCAATTGTGATGTATCCTGAGCTTCATCAATGAAAAAATGACTATATCGGTCTCCTATTCTTTCGAAAATATAAGCCGCTGGTTGAGAATTTAATTCATCATTAATTAATTGATTGAACTTCCATAAGGGTTGAATATTAGACTCCTCAAAAATTGATTCCAATTTTTTTGATAGCTCTGCTAATACCGATGTTGTTCGATCGTTTCTTCTAATCTCATTCAATAAAATTGCCTTAGCGCTTATATCCTGTATTCTGAGCAATTGGATCTTAATCTCTTCCAAAGCTTCAACATAAACTATTATCTCTTTTGAAAATTTTTTTTTGATGATTTTTCCAGGGTCGTATGTTATTTCCAACAAGCTCTTACTAAGAACCCAACCATTGGGGTCATCAAGATTTAATCGGTTCATCAACTTGACCCACCAGTCATAGTGAGAAATGAATTCATCTGGTATTTGATTGAAAATATTTGAAATAGTAAGGCTTATGTCATGCGATATTTCCTGAAAATGCTTTTCAAGTTTTCTTAATGATCCTTGGGCCTCTTTATGTTGTTTTAGAGACCATTTATTAAGGCTTTTCAGGGCATTAATAGAATTCTCTTTTGTTAATTGCTGCGACATTTCAAGTAACGCGGGGAATATATCAGCATTTTTCTCATTATCAACATTTGACTTTGCAAATTGAACTAAAAGTTCAGTCAAAGAGGGTTGTTTCCCAATGTCTTGAAGTAGCCTGTTTACTGCCAAATCTAAAAGAACGTCCTGTTCAATTTCTACTTCAAATTTCCCGGGAAGACCCAACTCTATTGCAAATGTGCGAACCAACCGATACGTAAACTGGTCTAATGTCCCAATTGCAATTGAACCATAGTCATGAAGCATCTCTTGAAGTACCATTCGAGACCTATGAGCAAGTTCATTTTTCGAAATTCCTAAAATATCTTTTATTGTTGTAGCTATATCCGAAGAAGTCCCAAGTTTTGGGTTTTCAGAGAATTCCTTGAGTGTTTCCAGGATTCTTCTTTTCATCTCATTGGCGGCTTTATTAGTAAATGTTAAAGCCAATATTGATGAGAATTTTTTCGGGTTATTTATGTCACTTAGAGCTGTAGCAATATATTCGGCAACAAGCCGATATGTTTTTCCAGCTCCAGCGCTTGCGCTAAAAACAGAAACCGATGCTTTACGCAATTCTAAGCCACCCATAGTTTAAAGATAACCAAGCTCCACGATGGTTTTGTACCTTTATGTCACAATCATTTTAAAATATATACAAAAATGTTTACGCTCCCCAATCTTCCTTTCGCATATAGTGCACTTGAACCACATATAGATGCTCTAACAATGGAAATTCATCATTCCAAGCATCATCAGGCATATATTAATAAAGTCAATGCCGCAATTGATGGTACAGCTTTGGCAGAAAAATCAATTGAAGAGCTAATAGTGCAAAACAGCGATACCCCTGCAGTACGTAATAATGGAGGAGGTCATTTTAATCACTCATTATTTTGGACAATTTTAAGTCCTAATGGAGGTGGTTCTCCAACAGGAGAACTATCGGATGCAATAAATGCTTCATTCGGCTCTCTTTCGGAATTTAAAACTGCCTTTTCAAATGCTGCAGCAACCAGATTTGGATCAGGATGGGCTTGGCTTTGTGTTCAATCAGGAGGTCGCCTAGAAGTATGCAGTACTGCTAACCAAGATAATCCTTTGATGCCAAATGTTGGTTGCGAAGGATCGCCTATTTTAGGATTAGATGTATGGGAACATGCGTATTATTTGAAATATCAGAATCGTCGACCAGATTATGTTAATGCCTTTTTTGAAGTCATTAATTGGGACGAGGTTTCAAGACTATATTCTGAAAATAAATGAGGAAATAAAACTTTATTTCCAATTTTTTTATTTAAAGCCCCTGGTATTGATCCGGGGGCTTTTTCTATCTATGTAAAACCGCTCCGGTTTTTTCCGAAAAAGAAGCCCAAGTATTGTGGTTGATCCAATCCCCTAGATTAATAAATTGCTTGCCATTTGGTAGTTCTTCTGCCATAGGAAAATGTCGGTGCCCAAAAACCCATGTGTCAATTTCAAGCTCTTCTGATTTCATTAAAGCATATTGGTAAAGAAGCTCTTTCTCCTTTGGTAATTGAATTATGTCCTTCCCCCCAGTTCTAGCTCTTGAATTATTCGATAGCCATGATGCTAAGCCTATTCCCAAGTCGGGATGAATTAAGCGATACGCCCACTGAAATGGCTTGAATAGAAATACCTTTTTCAAAATCTTGTATCCATAGTCTCCCGGACCTAATCCATCTCCATGGCCGATATAAAAACGATGCTTATTCCAGGAGTGAATAACAGGCTTATGACACACTTCAAATCCTATTTCCTCTACTAAATATTCCCTAACCCAAAGATCATGGTTCCCCGGGAAAAAATAGAGTTTTATGCCAGAGTCAGAAATATCTGCCAGTTTTCCTAAAATTCGAACAAACCCTTTTGGCACAGCATATTTATATTCAAACCAAAAATCAAATAGGTCACCAACAATATAGATTGCTTGAGCATCAAGCTTGATTTTATCCAGCCAATTGCAAAACAAACGCTCTCTTTTCAATGATGATTGAAGATTTGGAGCTCCTAAATGCAAGTCACTTGCAAAATAGATTTGTTTACCTGGGTCGAGATTGTAATAGCTTACCATACAAGACAAAGATAGTAGCCTTATCCTAGTCCATAAACTTCAAATTCAAAGAGTTTGATATTAAAGTTAGGAATGTCTAACTTGTCATTGTTTTTAATCTTATAAATAAAATCTACATGGAGCAGTTCGCATCTGAAAATCCTGTTCTCCTAGCGCTAATGGCCACGACATTCACATGGCTTCTTACCGCATTGGGTGCAGCCCTAGTGTTTTTATTCAAAGAGATGCCAAGAAAATGGCTTGATGGAATGCTAGGGTTTACTGGAGGGGTTATGATAGCTGCGAGCTATTGGAGCTTGCTTGCCCCTTCGATAGAACTATCGGAAAACTTAGGATATATACCATGGTTGCCTCCTGCAATTGGATTTTTCTGTGGAGCCATGTTTCTTTTTGGTTTAGACAAACTTATCCCGCATCTCCATATTAATTTCAATAAAGAAGAAGCAGAAGGAGTAAAAACAGATTGGAAATCAACTACTTTATTAGTGCTAGCGATAACAATCCATAATATTCCCGAAGGCCTTGCTGTAGGTGTGGCATTTGGAGCATTTGCTGCTGGAATTGATGGTGCAACACTCGGTGCTGCAATAGCATTGACTATAGGTATTGGAATTCAAAACTTCCCCGAAGGTATAGCCGTTAGTTTTCCTCTACGCCGCAAGGGAGTTTCGAGATTTAAAAGTTTCTGGTATGGGCAATTAAGTGCAATTGTTGAACCGATAGCTGGTGTTCTTGGTGCTGTTGCCGTATTCTACATGCAACCGATGTTACCATTTGCATTGGCATTTGCAGCCGGAGCTATGATTTATGTGGTTATCGAAGAAGTGATTCCCGAAACACAACGGGATAGATATACTGATGTTGCAGCATTAGGCTTTATCGCTGGTTTTATTGTGATGATGTGTCTTGATGTAGGGCTAGGTTAATCGAAACTACTGGAAAAGCTTATAAATATCGTTTCCGTTTACCAGTAAGAATAATCCAAAAAGGAGATAAAATCCAATCATTTGGGCGGTCTCCATAACTTTAGTCGACGGAACTTTACCCGTAATCATTTCAATTAAGACAAAGACCACATGCCCTCCATCAAGAGCCGGAATAGGTAAAATATTCAAAAACCCAAGTGCAAGGCTCAAAAACGCTGTAAACCCCCAGAAATACTGCCAATCCCATCCAGTTGGATATTGCTGAAGTATTGCAATGAACCCTCCTGCTTCTTTATACGCTCCAGTTTTAGGTTGAAATATGAGTTTTACCTGACGTATATAAAAACCCAATTTAGTCACTCCTTGATTCCATCCTTCTTTGATGGCTCCGAAACCACTATACTTGACGGTTGTTAGGGGAAATAATTCTGATAAATTACGTTTGTAATAAACCCCCATCTGGCCATTGTCTCCAATGCTAAAAGTATACGATAGTTTACTGTCCGCTCTAAGAACTCCAATAGTTACTTCTTCCCCAGCAAAATTTGGAATTTCACTTATATATTGATCAAAATATGGCATGCTCTGACCGTTCAAAGAAATAATTTTATCTCCAGGAAGAATACCTGCTTTTTCTGCAGGCGATTCTTCCACAAAAGCTTTGACAAAATAAGGGATTCTTGGTGTCATCCATGGAGCTTTAGACTCTATTGCTTTTGCCACAAAATCAGTAGTTATCGGTAGGGTTATGATTTTATTTTCTCGAGATATTTGCATCGTTGAACCTGAACCTAAAAGCATTTCAATACTTATGTCAGAAAATCGATCCAAATTATTTCCATCGATAGCAATTATTCTGTCCCCTGTTTCTAAGCCTAGTTCACGCCCCAACTCATTGACCCAAATACCATCTTTTAAGCTTTCATTAGAGACATAAGTATCTCCATAGTAGGCCATCATTCCAGAGTATATAACTATCGCAACAATAAAATTAACTGTGACACCACCCAAAAGAATGATTAGCCTCTGCCATGCAGGTTTAGAGCGAAATTCGTAAGGCTCAGGGGGCTTGGACATTTGGTCCTTATCCATTGATTCGTCAACCATACCTGAAATTTTTACATATCCTCCTAGAGGAAGCCAGCCAATGCCGACTTCGGTTCCCCTTATTTTAGTTTTAACTAATGAAAACCACGGATCAAAAAAGAGATAGAACTTTTCGACCCTAGTTTTAAAGGCAATGGCAGGAATAAAATGGCCTAGTTCGTGAAGAACAATCAATAAGGAAAGGCCAAGAATAAATTGAAGAATTTGTATAATCATAATAAAAGTGCGACGAAGGTACAATGCCTTCTTAACTTCGGCAATACAATGAAGTACTTAGTAAATGGAAAAAAAACAAATGGAGTTAGTTCAGATGTCAGAGTAGATATTATAAAATTAAGTGATACCGAATATCGAATACAAAAAGGATCTAAACATCTGCGTGCTTTTCTAATAAGAAATGATCTTAGAACTAAAACTAGTTCTTGGTGGATCAATGGTTATAAATATAACGTGAATTCAAAATCTGACCTAGATGAAATGCTTGAAAAACTAGGAATGGATGATGGCAGCAAAACTAAATTAAATCAGATTTTTGCTCCTATGCCAGGATTAGTATTGGAAGTTAAATTATCAGAAGGAGACGTTGTAGCTGAAGGGGAGAGTGCCATAATTTTAGAGGCTATGAAAATGGAGAATATTATAAAATCTCCCATAAATGGGATCGTAAAAAAAGTACATGTTAAGAAAGGTCAAACGATAGAAAAAAATACTTTAATTATTTCGTTTAAATCATAAAAAAGGGGGGGGCTAATTTTTAGCCCCCCCTTGAATAAAATAATTAAAGTCTGATTAGAAATTAATTTTATAACTAATGTTGAAGTTTCGTCCCCAGTTAGTAAATCCATATCGGATATCAGTTCCATCAGAATTGTTTACTCCTTCAATGAATCCTTGATAGTCTAAAGCATTAAAGCATTGAACTTGGAGGTATCCTTTATCTGAAGTCTTCCATCCAAATCTAAGATCGAGTTGACCAAATGATGGCAATTGATATGGCTGAGATTTATCTGCCTCAGTTTCATAATCAGAAGGGTCATAAGAAGCATATAATCTATCGTTATAGATATAGGTGGCTCCAAAATCAAGAACATCGGTAAACTGCCAACGAGCTCTTCCTCCCAATTGTGTCTGTGGAGCATCTCCCACGTACAGACCATCCGTATATGCCGCCCCTTCAGTAATTGATTGGTCAATATCTGATTGCAACTGGTAAGTTGCGTCTCCTGACCATCTCCAATCCCCTACAGAAGCTATTGCGCCCAATGCTATATTATCGGCAACTTTTGTAGTCATTTCCAACTCAACCCCTTGGTGAATAGCTCCAATTCCTTGAATAAGAGCTCTTGTTGTTCCTCCATCAGCTGTTGGTATACGACCCGACAATAGTGTCTTGTTTGTCCAGATTGTTTGATACGCATTAACATTTATAGAAGTGGTTTTTGACTTATATCCATAACCAACTTCAAATGACTGCACACCCTCATTTACTGTATTATCAGAGAGAATATTCTGATAATTCTGAAACATAAATCCAAAAAATGGAGCCCTTGAATATAGACCGTAGTTTACGTAAATATTATTCAACTCATCAACATTATAGTTCGCACCTAACTTAAAGTTATACCCTGGAATAGTAATTGATTCTGAGGTTTGAGTTGGAACATCTAAGTAGTTATATCGATCAATCCTTGTATAGGTTGTGCTTGATAAGCTTCCGGCAAGAAAAGCCGATAGTTTGTCTTTAGTATATTCAAATTGTCCAAATGCTCCTCCATAACCAACTTGCCCGTCATTATCATATGCAATACGATTTTCAGGAGCAGTTTCAGCAAATACATTCCAATAAGATGTAGCATTAGAACTGATCCCTATATTTTGAGAGGGCCGTGAGTCAACAGCATATTTATACTTTTCTTCCCAATGCTGACCACCGAGTAAATTTCTCACCTCACGGAAATGCTCTCCAGTATATGTGCGTGCATCAATACCTGCGATCAAATTAAGATTGTCATTTATCTTGCGTGAATATGTTGAGAGTGCGCCAACCCATGTGTGATTATTTACTGAATTTCGTAAAATAGTAGCAGATCCGCCATCAGCTGAAGCTTCATTCTCAGAAACTGCAGCATCCCAATTTATATAGCCATTCATATCACCAGCGCCATTACCATATACAGGAGCGTAGTCTCCTAAAGGTCCTGATCCTCCACCATGTCCAAATGAAAAATATGCCGATGTATTTAATTGTGATTTACTATCAATGTTCCAATAGTGATTTAAGGCTATTTGTGGCTTATGATAATAATTATTTCGCTGATTCAGCTCAACCATTTCACCATCTTCGTTGGTAATATATCCAAGGTCTTTGTTATACTTCCCTCCAAACTGTGTTACCTCTGCACGACTCAGCATTCGATCACGTTGTCCATGCTCCTGAGGAGCTCCGAGAGCAGTAAATACAAGGCGATGATTTTTACTTAACTCTTTAGCGTAAGAGAAGAAATATGAATAGGCCTTTACATAAGTTCCGTTCGCCCAACCATTTCCTTGAGTTGAAGATAACACAACAGATACTGCCGAATTATTTGCCAATTTCCCTGAATTATAACCAATCAGGGCCTTATATTTCCCATAATCAGTAGCAGAAAATTCTGCAAAAGTTGATTCTTTTGCGTTCGTGGACTTCGTGATTAAGTTCATAGTTCCACCCACAGAGTTAATCGCCAATCGAGAAGCTCCAAGTCCTCTTTGAACCTGAATTGTCTCAATCGCGTCGCCAAGACCAGCCCAATTTGACCAATACACTTTACCGTTCTCCATGTCATTGACAGGAACACCATTGATCAGTACAGCGATATTTGTTTGATCAAATCCACGGATATTGATTCGAGCATCACCAACCCCACCACCTTGTTTTGTGGCATAAACAGCCGGAGTCATTTTTAATACCTCCGGAAGTTCTTGTGAACCTAGTTGCTCGTTAATGGTTTTAACAGATAATGTAGAGTAGGCAACAGGGGTTTTACGGTCTATCGCATATGATGAAATAATCTTTATTTCATCAAGTTGTGTATACATCGAATCAATTTTTTCCATTGCTTTGACATCCGCAATTTCATCGATGTTTTTTGTTACCGTTGTCTGCCCCATAGCAGTAAAGCCAAGGCTAACAAATGCAGCAAAAAGAAGTTGTTTAACTAGAGTTGTTTTTTGTTTCATAAATCCTTAATTATTATTTGTTTAGGAGTTCATTACACAAATAAAACACAAAAGATTGAACCCTTTATTTCCAAATCGTTAAGAAAAGGTTAAATAAACGACCAAATAAGGTGAAATCCATAAAATGAACAATTAATACCATCCATCTAAATCTCTTCTATCTCGTTTTGTTGGTCTCCCAGATTTCATGTTAACCTTGATTTTTAGTGCCAAATCCAATAGTTTTTTCTTTTCAATTTCTTTAATAGGAGTCGTCGTTTTCATAAAGTTTTCAACAAGCATCATTTTTACACGAGATTTTGGGAAATCTATTACGACGTGAGTAGTAAAATAACCTTTATGTCTTACTCTAAATGTTTCTCCGATTTTTAAAACTCTACTTGGTTTAATTACAATATCTGAAATTGAAACCTTACCCGATTTAATCGCTGCGGCAGCTAGACTTCGAGTTTTATTTAATCTAACTGACCAGAAAAAACTATCTGCACGCATTTGAGGAAATTCAATTAAAATCTATGAGCTTGGTCAACTCTTTTCTTCGGAGCTCTATATCTTTATTCTCAAGGTTTTCTAAACCTTCTGGCCCAAAGGTTTCAACACAAAAAGAAGCCATTGTTGATGCGTATATCAATCCTTTTTTCATATTATCGAATGAAATATCATCTGTTTTCGATAGGTGCCCCATAAAGCCTCCGGCAAAAGTGTCACCTGCACCCGTAGGGTCAATAACATTCTTTAATGGAAGAGCTGGAGCAAAGAAAATTTCTCCTTCTTTTCCAAATAATAATGCGCCATGCTCCCCTTTTTTAATAATCAATATACTTGGCCCCATTCTTTGAATTTTTTCTGCAGCCTTTACCAAATTATTTTCTTCAGCAAGCTGTCTCGCTTCCTCGTCATTAATAGTTAAAACATCTACCAGTTTGATCATTTTTTTCAAATCATCCATTGTGGCATCCATCCATAAATTCATAGTATCCATAACAATGAGCTTGGGTCTATTCTCTAATTGTTCCAAAACCCTCAATTGTATAGCAGGGACTAAATTGCCCAGCATTAAATACTTACAATCTTTGTAATTGTCTGGAATAATAGGATCAAAGCTTTCTAGAACATTTAGCTGCGTATCTAAAGTGTCTCTGCTGTTCATGTCTGTATGGTACTTCCCTTTCCAAAAAAATGTTTTCCCTTCTTTTATTCTTTGGAGGCCTTCCGTGTCGATATTTTTCTTTTTTAATAAATTAATATGCGCATCAGGGAAATCTCCTCCCACCACAGAAACAAGGTTTACATGGTCAACAAAATAGCCAGCTGACATTCCTATATAAGTTGCAGAACCTCCAAGTATAGATTCACGAACTCCAAAAGGGGTTTCGAGACCATCAAACGCAACTGTGCCAACAACAAGTAAACTCATATTCTTTTATTTTTTTTATGGTTGGTACAAATATACCTTTACTGCTTGCAGTAATATGAGTCTATTCGTATTATTGCACCCCGTAAAGTAAAATTCCTCCTTAGCTCAGTTGGTTAGAGCATCTGACTGTTAATCAGAGGGTCCTTGGTTCGAGCCCAAGAGGAGGAGCCAAAAGCCTCACAGTAATGTGGGGCTTTTTTTGTTGTCTTTTAGAGAGTTAGGTATGCTGCATCTTTCGTCGAAAAGGGGAGCCAACTTAGATAAGCCATCGATTTTCGATGGCTTTTTCTTTTTCTTCAAGGCTTTGATGTGGTTGCAACTATCCTTAAACCTAAAGCACAAGACCCAGTGGGTAAAAAATGTACTCAACAAAAAACAAGACCCAATAGAATCGGTAAAATACTTTTACATCCTTCTTTATGAAGGGATTTGCTTTTGAAGAACCCAATAAAAACAATACCAAGACTACGAAATGAAAAGAAGACAAGAATACTGTATTGTAACCCGGAAGTCCAAAACCGCCCCAGAAAACGAGCGTTAAATAAGAAAAGGATACCAAAGAAATAGCTCCGCGAAAAACCCACCGAGAACCCCGGTTAACAGCTAATGTTTTTATTCCATAATTGCGGTCTCCTTTGATGTCGGGTATGTCCTTTAACCAGGCAATTCCAATACTGAAAAGGATCATAAACAAGACCAGGGGCCACATATATAGTGGGAATTCCAGCGTCTCCGCAATTTCCCATTGAAAGTGCAAGAACATAAGAATGTTAACTAAGACTCCACGAACCAAGGTTATACTGAATGCGGCGCCAAAATGGTGCTTTTTAAATTTTAATGGAGGGACTGAATAGGCAGTTCCCAAAGCGCCGACAATTAAAACTAGAGCCAACATAAGCCATCCAGCTGAGTAAGCCGTAATAACGGAAATAAGAGCACTAACCGTGATTATAATGCGCGCAGTACTTCTGTTCATTTCACCAGAAGCCAAGGGCAAATGGGGCTTATTTAGCTTATCTAATTCAATGTCAGTTATTTGGTTAAGGCAAACTATGTATAGGTTACACCCAATAGCTGAAATAAGCGTCAAGAGAAAAAGGGCAATTTGGTTTTTTACCTCGGCCTGCGGGTACGCCGACATAAAATATAAAGCCCCCGTGCTGAGCAAGGATCCGATTATGGTATGGGGCCGACTAAATCGCCACGCTATTGAAAATATTTTCATTCACTTTTTTTTTTACTGCCGACTAAAGCACTTACTCGGCCAAAAGAGAAAGGTACCATTTCAACGCTCCATTCAAAAGAAGAACTACTTGCCTTTTCAGCTAGTTGTCGAAGATGGTTCGAAGAAGGCGCACGAAGAACCGATACAAGTCCATCCCAACAAGTAACCATTGGAATAATGGGTAATAAATAAGTCCAAAAAAGACGTGCCAATGAAAAGGGTGAAACAAATGGAGCAAGCAGAAAATGCAACGGCCCGGTCAGAAAAAATATTCCTATAAATGTAAATAAAGAAGGAGTCAATGGTTCCGCAACTAGCGCCCAACTTCCCTTCGACACTTTAAACAAAATTTGTTCCTGTTCCCGAGTATTAAAATGATGAAACGCATTGAACATGGTAAAGCCATCTGACGGAGGTAACTCATCGGATAAAACATTGATATCCAAAATATTTTGGTCCGAAGGATAACGGTCAGAAAAAGTCAGGATCAATTCAGTACTTGAATTCTCCTCCCAAGTCTTTTTCAGCATTCGCGCAGGACCACCAGTTCCGCTCGCTAAATCAAGCCAATCTTGTTTCGAGCTTTCAAACCTAGGCCCTTTAAGGTCTTTGTATGGATTCAACAGACGAATGCAAAAACGGATATAATCCATTTGCCATCGGCGCCAATGAGATGGAAACCAGGGTTGATCTTCGAATTCAAATCCTTTCGCAGCCATGTTGTGAAGATATGGCTTAGCGAACCGATTCACTACCTTCGGAAACATGACGGAATTCCATTGGTTTGGGGTGCTTATAGCAGCGGCAACAATTCTAACTTCCTTTGGCGAAATATCAGCCCGAAAGGGCTGGATTTCTCTATTTAATGCGCGAAAAGGAGTTCATGTAACCGTTGCCCTTTGTTGCGCCCTAGCCATTGAATTGATTCCCATAAACAATTGGTTCATTGGAACTGTGGGAGCTATCGTTGTCTTACTTCTATTCAGTGTATCGAAGAAGTGGTTTTCCATTGATCATGCTTATAACCGCACGAGTTGGGGGATCTTCTATTTTGGCCTCAGTTACTTTCTGCTACTCATTTTCTGGGGACAAAAATCTCCTGTAACCGTAGTTTTGGCCATGGCGGTCATGGGCTTGGCCGATGCAATGGCGGCTCTGGTCGGTCGAAGCTTTCCTATCCCTGCATTGAAAATGGGGAATGAAGACAAGTCATGGGCGGGCAGCAGCGCCTTTTTCATAATCAGTTCTATTCTATTGCTTGGTGCGCTTCATCAGTTGAATTGGTTGAATTACCCCATGGCAATGTTGGTTCTTTTTGGTTTTGTTCTCTGGTTAACCCTAATTGAAAATAGCTCCGCAAATGGAACTGACAACCTGAGTGTTCCTCTAGTTTTCGGAGTGCTTTTCCCATTTTTATTTGGACCGCTGAGTCGAATTGAAGTGGCGAGTCGTTTTCTTGAAATACTTCCATTTGTCACTCTATTCGGCCTCCTTAGTTTTCGTTCTAAAAGCCTCTCTAGTTCGGGAACTATTACGGCCATTTCCTTGGGGGTTTTACTTTACAGCTTAGGCGGCTGGATCTTTGTTATCCCTATTCTCGCCTTTTTTATTAGCGGCTCCGTTTTGAGTCGCTTACTGCAGACTAATGAGCAGGTTCTTGAAAAAGCCGGGGCCCGTGACCCCCTTCAGGTTATTGCGAATGGCGGAGCTCCACTTCTTGCATTACTCTTTGGAATTTTCAGCCATAACATAGATTGGGCAATAATAGGATTTTTGGGTTCTGTAGCATCAGCTACATCGGATACTTGGTCGACTGAATGGGGTATGCGATTCGGAGGTACTCCGAGGCATATTTTGAATCTGTCGCCCATTGAAAAAGGACTTTCTGGAGGCGTGACTTTGTCAGGTTTCATAGGAGCCATAGGCGGTTCTGTGTTCATCGCATCAATGGGTCTTTTCTTTATGGCTTTTGGAAATTGGTTTTGGGCAATAATCATCATTGGGGTCTTTGGATCTGTAATAGACTCGCTTCTAGGCTTACTACAAGCGAAATATCAACTACCCGAATCGAATGATCAAGCACCGAGTTTGACAGAAAAAAAAGTATGGAACGGCATCCCATTAAAAAAAGTAAAGGGATTAAAATGGATTGGAAATGATGTCGTTAACTTTTGCTCGAGTCTTCTTGCTTTCTTCGCCAGTCTTTTATTTGCTGCAATAACTACTTGAGCTGTTACAGGGTAAAAGGCTTTCAGAGAAAGACATTGAGTTCAGCTGCCCTGTATTTTATTCGATCTTCTTTCATGACATTTGCCCTCATGGCCACAATATAGGCTGAAAGTAGGCCCGCTTCGACTTCATATTCTCGAATGGCATTATTGGCTTCAACATAATCCATGACGGGCATTTGGTGTCCATTAATATTACTTTACAAGGATCTGCTTTGTATGATTCAAAAGCTTGCTTTCCATCGGTTACGAACTACTGATAATGATAAAATGGTTATACTTTTATAGTGTAACTGTTTTTTTATTTTTCAAGTATACCTAGACTAATCTGATGCGTAAAAAAAAATTCCTATTACCGCAATCATATGCTTAACTCTGATAATAGGGTGCACCAAAAAAAGTTATGACGCAAACGATAATCATACCATGGGAACCTTTTTAAGAGCTATTGAAGTTGATGGGGAGACCCGTGAATTCATAATTCATGTTCCGAATTCATACGACACGCTTAAATCCGTTCCTCTTATGTTGAATTTCCACGGTTGGACGATGACATCCGAAGACCAAATGGAAATAAGTGATATGCGTTCTCTGGCTAATTCTGAACAATTCATACTAGTATACCCACAAGGAACTAGATTTCAGCTCTCGACTCATTGGAACGTTGGATCATGGACAACCGGAAGCAACGCAAATGATTTAGGCTTTACAGAGGCTTTAATTCAACAGATCTCTACTAATTATAATATTGATGAAGAGCGAATTTATGCATGTGGATATTCAAATGGTGGGTTCTTTAGTTATGAATTGGCATGTCAACTTAGTCATAAGATAGCCGCTATAGGAAGTGTTGCAGGAAATATGAGCACAAAAACAGTGAATAATTGTACTCCTTCTCACCCTACTCCAGTAATCACCATTAGTGGCACTATGGACGATGAGACTATCTACGATGGTTCAGAGTCAGATGGATATATTTCCCATAGCAGTACAATTGATTTTTGGATAACATATAACAATGTTGATACCATACCGATAATAACCAATTTGCCAAATACAAATACTGCCGATGGAGATTCGGTTGTTCTTTATCAATATTTAAATGGGACCAATAACATCGAAATTGAACATTATAAGGTTATCGATGGAGGACACGACTGGCCGGGAACTTTTGGAAATATGGATATAAATGCAAATTCAGTTATTTGGGATTTTGTATCCCAATTTGACATTAATGGGAAAATATAAATTTTATATTTTGAAAGGGCTTTTATGTTAAAATTCTAAATAAAGAGCCATGCTGCAATTGGATCGTTTGGAACTAAAACTTATTGGTCTTCTATCCGAAGCGGCAGCATAACAGCTTGGCGACAAAATTTTTCTTCAGGACTTCAATTTAATAGTACCGTTTTCACGATTAGTGATTTTTTCTTTGTTCGTTCTATTCGAGAGTTTTGATGATTTGTTAGTCCTATGTGATCTTACATCAGGGGAATTTAATTACTAAAAATATCAAAACTCATTTGACTTTTTTCAATATTGACTTAAGATAATATTGCCTCACTCCAATTTGGAGTGACTCCGATAGCCTTATCTGTAAAATGGATCCTTATATTTGTTTATAACCTGTTTAAGCAGAAACATTATGCGCAACCTTATTTTAACTATTGTTTTCTCTATTTTCTCTTTATCAGTCTTTGCCCAAGGACCTGCAAAAATGGCCTATGGTGCAGGTGTAACTTATTTCATGCCAGATGATGGATCTGCCTTCGGCAGCTGGGGAAGTAATGCGGGAGGATTTGATGGTTTTAATCTATCTGCAAACTTGAATTTTGACATGCCTATTTGGGATAATTACTATATGCGCCTTGGAAGTGATGTTCACTTTTTCCAAGCTGTGAATAATGATAAGACTACTAATCTTGCGGGTTTTTCACCTCATTTCGGTTTAGGAAGAGTGACAGCTTTAGAGAATGGAAACCTTCGTTATGGACTCACAATGGGGATTTCTCAGATAAGAACATGGGAGCGTGATGATATGGGTTCAAACGGTATCAATGCAACTTCCTTTCTTTGGGGTTCTTTAGGCATCCCAGCAGGGATATCTGTTCGCTATGAAATCCCCAATGAGAAACGGACCTATTATATTGGTGCAGACTACCGCTATTTTATGTTTGAAGATGGTATAGATGGAGTTGGTGTTGGAAATCGTATTGGTTATGATGACCAAATGCTAACCTTCTCAATTGGGGTAATTAACAAAAAGACATATCGCTCTAAAAAACTAGCCTCTCTCCAGCGTGAAGCGAACAAGGTAAGCGCTATACCGCAACTCCAAGAAAAACTCAATCAAGCTAAAGAAGAGAATGCAATGATCCAGGACGAGCTTGAGGTTGCCCATTCTAAAGTTGTTGAAGCCAATCGTCAATTAGATTCATTAGAGCTGGTTTCAGTAAAGGCCCAGGAGCAAATCCGTACAGCACAAAAATCCGTGCAAAATAAAGAAATTTCACTTCCACCTCTTCCTTCAGGCTCCTATGTCGTAGTACTAGGCTCCTTTGAGAGTAAAGCATATGCGACAGACTTCAGTGCCTCACTTGAGTATGAATCACCTGTAAACGTTATTAGAGCCAGTAATAATTTCTACCGCGTATTTCTAGGCCCATTCAAGTCTTTTACTCGGGCTAAAAAGGCTTTAGATGAGGTTTCAGGTAAAGCTTGGATTTCAATGGAGAATTAGTGGAAAAGACAGTCTGAGATTAAATGAGATATCGGACAGAGATAGAAGAAAAAAAATACCAATTTAAGATAGCTAGTACTTTTTTGGTTTATCTCACTTTGAGAAAACTATTTCTACCAATTCATTAAAACCGTGTTTTTTCTGCAAGACGAATTATTCGAAATAAAATTATCAAGTTCTTTTGAAATCCTACTACTATCTTTAAAAAGTGAATATTACTTCCAATAAAAATTGGCTCTTATTACCGCTGTTTTTGGGATTTTTATCTCTTAATGCTCAAGAAAATATTTCTTCAAAAGAAACTCTATTCAAAAGATACCTTAACATTGTTTTAAAAGAAAAATCTGATCCCTCGGCACCTAAGCTCATTAACTACCCCACATTAGCCTACTCCCCGGAGACCAATTGGGAATTTGGAGTGTCAAGTCTTTATGTCTATTCAGCAAAAAGAAATCTCAAAAACAGATTAAGCGAAGTCAAAGCATTTACCTTTTTTACTCTTGAAAATCAATATGGTTTATGGCTTGATCATGCCGTTTACACTAATAAAAACAAGTGGTTTTTATATGGTAGGGCTCGTTATCAAAGTTTTCCTCTCTTATATTTTGGAATTGGTCCAGATAGTCCATCAGAATACCTTTCTAGAATAGACGGCCAATACATATTATTACGTGAACGATTGTTGCGAGAAACTTTTCCTTCCCTCTATATTGGATTAGAATTAGATTATCAAAGATTAAACAATGTTAAATACGTTGATCAATCTTTGGGTTCTAGCCCACCAAGTGTTGGTAGTTATGGCTCATCAAACCTAGGGTTAGGACTAGGTGTTTTGTATGATAACATTCACAACGCCTTGAATCCGCGAAAAGGGATTTACAGCGAATGGGCATTTTTAAAATACAGCAAAACCCTTGGTAGCGATTTCAATATGACTTCTTATATCATTGATAATAGAATATACAAACCCATTAAGAAAAACACTGTTTTAGCTTTCCAGTTATATGGTCAATTCACTCTTGGAAATCCCCCCTTTAATATGCTCTCTTTGATGGGAGGTGAGAGCCTAATGAGAGGTTATTACTTAGGTCGATATAGAGACAAACATTTGATTGCTGGACAAGTAGAATATCGTATTCTACCATTTGATTTTTCCGAGAGATGGGGAGCAAGTGTCTTTGTAGCAGCTGGAGAAGTTTTCAGTGAAGACAATATATTTCAGATCAATAGATTGTTGCCAACTGGAGGTTTTGGGGTGCGATACCTTGTATTTCCAGAAAAGGATATTTATACCAGAATAGACATTTCATTTACTGGCGAGGGAAGAGGAGTTTACTTTTTCATAGGTGAGGCATTTTGAATCCTGTAGCTATTTATAAATTAAATCAAAGCTGTTTTTATGCCGTAGCTCAAACGCTGATACTAGATGTATATTTAGACCTTCAATAAATAAGACACAACATGAAAAAACTAATCATGTTTTGTGCTCTAGCTCTGAGTGGAGCTCTGAGTGGCCAAAACAAAATTGACTTTGAAGAATACGATCTAAAAAATGGACTCCATGTCATTCTTCATGAAGATCACAGCACTCCTATTGTTGCTGTTACCATGATGTATCGAGTTGGTAGTAAAAATGAAGAAAAAAGTCAAACAGGATTTGCTCATTTTTTTGAACATCTAACATTTGAAGGTTCAGAAAATATTGATCGCGGTGAATTTGATAACTATGTTAACTCTGCAGGTGGGCAGCTAAATGCAAATACTTCTCAGGATCGAACTTTCTATTATGAATTGCTCCCTTCCAATCAATTGGAGCTAGGTCTCTGGCTCGAAAGTGAAAGAATGCTTCATGCAAAAATTAAAAAAATTGGTGTAGATACTCAACGTGAGGTTGTAAAAGAAGAAAAACGTCAACGATATAGTCAGCCTTATGCTACTTTCCCTGAAAATATTTTCAAGCGGCTTTATGTTGAGCATCCATATAACTGGACTCCGATAGGATCAATAGAGCATCTGAATTCCGCAACCCTAGATGCTTTTCAAGCATTCTACAATAAATTTTATTTGCCAAATAATGCAACCTTAAGTATTGCTGGTGATCTAGATATTGCCAAAACAAAAGAATTGATCAAAGCTTACTTTGGCGATATTCCCAAAGGGAATGCAGTGATGCAACCAGACATCCAAGAGCCACCATTGGGGGGAGAGAAAACAGCAACAGTATTCGATGATGTTCAGTTGCCTGCGCTAATGATGGGATATCGAATGCCGCCTCAAAAATCTGATGATGCCTATGCACTTGAAATGGCAGGAACAGTTCTCAGTGGTGGCGCCTCCTCAAGAATGTATAAGCGTCTAGTTGATGAAGATCAAACTGCTGCTTTTGTACAAGTTTTCCCATTTTCCCTAGAACAAGGAGGAGCTTTTATTATGCTTGCTTTTGCCAATGCAGATAAAGAGATAAAAGATATGAAGCCTGCAATTGAACAAGAAATAGAAAAATTACAAAATGAGTTAATCTCTGAACGGGAATTTCAAAAAATCCAAAATCAAATGGAGAGTGCTTTTATTCAAAGTAATTCTAGAATGGCGGGAATTGCAGAATCATTAGCAAACTATCATACTTTTTATGGTGATGCTAATTATATAAATACGGAAATAGAACGCTATCGAAATGTTAGCCGTAAAGACATTCAAGACGTAGCAAAAAAATATTTAATTAAAAAGAATCGGGTGGTTTTAAACTATTTACCAAAGAGTCAAGAACCTGAATCAGGAAATAAAAATTAAACTATGAAAAAGAGTATTTATTCATTTCTATTATTATTTACGGCCTACAGTTTAACGGGTCAAGTATCAATCGACCGATCGAATGCACCGGAAGCTGGTCCAGCAAGAACTCCAAAAATTGCCGCATATGAAAGTTTTGAGCTAAACAATGGATTAAAGGTTTTTGTGGTTGAAGACCACAAACTTCCTCGAATAACAATGTCTTTGATATTAGATCGTGATCCAATTATGGAAGGAAATAAAGCTGGATATACAAGTATGGCTGGCGATATAATTGGGTCGGGAACTGATTCCAGAACTAAATCTCAGCTTGATGAAGAGATAGATTTTATGGGTGCAAATTTTTCCAGCTCAGCCTCATCAATTCGGGCAGGAGGGTTAAGTAAATACACAGATGATATTCTAGATATCTTTTCTGACGTCCTTTTAAACCCAAGTTTTCCAGAGGAAGAATTTAAAAAACTGAAATCTCAAATGACTTCAGGAGTAAAAGCAAATTCAGAAAACGTTGATGCTATATCCAGCAACTTAACTGGGGTTTCCATTTATGGTCTTGAGCATCCTTATGGTGAGGTTATGACCGAAGCTACAGTTGATGCCATTACCCTTGAAGATTGCAAATCATATTATGATGCCTATTTTCGACCCAATATTGCTTACATGGTTATTATTGGCGATATAACAGTCAAAGAGGCAAAAAAGAAGTTAGGGGCCTCTCTGAAGAAATGGAAAAGAAAAGAAGTCCCTTCTCTTGAATATTCCAAAACACCATTGCCTGCATCATCTAGGATTGTTTTGGTAGATAAACCATCTGCAGTGCAATCATTAATTTGGGTTGGTAATGTAATTGATCTTGCACCGGGCCATCCAGATATAGAGCCCTTGCGAATAGCCAATAAAATTTTAGGAGGAGGAATGTCAGGTCGATTATTCAGGAATCTCAGAGAAGATAAGGCCTTTACTTATGGTGCATATTCCAATTTTGGTATAGATAAGCTTAATAGCACCTTCAGCGCGTCGGCCAAAGTCCGAAATGAGGTCACAGACTCAGCAATCGTTGAATTCATGAATGAGTTAAAAACCATTAGAACCGAGATGGTCTCTCAAGAAGATATTGTGAACGCCAAATCTGCCCTAAACGGTTCATTTGGCAGATCTTTAGAGAGCACGTCAAGCGCTGCCTCCTTTGCTCTAAACATTGCCCGTTATGGCCTTCCTAAGGACTATTACAATAATTATCTGAATAGATTAGATGATGTAACAGCCGAAGATGTTCTTAGAGTGTCCAAAAAATATATGACTACGGATAATATAACAATCGCTGTTGTTGGAAAAGCTCAGGATATTGCAGCAAAGCTAAGTGCATTTGGTAGTATTGAGTACTATGATAAATTTGGTCAGCCTAGTGATGAGCCTGAGTTTTTATTTACTCCAGATGGCGTGACCCTTGAAAATATAATGGATAATTATTATGAGGCTTTAGGTGGTCTAGATCAACTGAAACAATTAAAAGCAATAAGTCAAGAATCCTCAATAGAAATACCAGGTGCTCCACAAAAATTAAGTGTTATCAGCGCTAAAATTATCCCAAATAAAGTTTTGGAGGAACAAACTATGGGCAACATGACCCTAAGTAAAACTTTGTTTTCGGATGGAAAAGCCGAAAAAAGCGGGATGCGAGGTACAAGCACTGTTGAAGGCGAAGAACTAATAGACCTAAGCAGACAAGCTAAATATGTTGTAGAACAAGTAGGATGGCTAGATCGCCTAGAGGAATTCCATTTTGATGGCCAAACATTAATAGATGGTAAAGCTGTTTATCAAGTTTCAGAATTTTCAAATGCAAATGAAAAACCGAAAAAAACTCATTATTTTGATACGACAACCGGATTATTTTATCAGAGCATGGAGAATCAGGAATCTCCCCAAGGAAATATATCCATTACGAGTACTGTTTTAGAGTGGCAGCAAGTCGGCGGAATAAAATTTGAAAAAACTATTGAGACTAAAGCTGGGCCGCAGACTTTTACAATTACTGTCGAGACCATAAAGTTAAATGACGATGTGAGTTCCTCTTTATTCAAGTAATCACTGTTTTGACTAGTCTACAATGTCATAATATGCTTTATATTAGTTAGATAATAATGCCTATATGAACAGTTTCTACGATAGTATCTTTTCCGATAAAACACGAAACTCCATTCAAACGATTACCACGACACTTGCTGTTCTTGGTTTTATCATCCACTTAATCTTAATTGGGCTTTCATCTATCGCTATTATTGATCTTTCCTCTTATGGGCTATTTGATAATCCCATAAATTCGATTTATACTCCCTTCTCTTTTATCTTGATTTATGAGATTTATTTACTGGTATTTTACCTGCCTCGATCATTTACCACGAGTCTTTTAAAACAGTTTGAAATTATCTCTCTAATCCTTGTTCGAAGAGTGTTTGCTGACATTACAAAAATTGATTTTACCACCGTCAGCATGGCGAATAAAGATCTCAAAAGTTTATTCGTAGACCTACTAGCTGTGCTTGTTCTGGCACTGACAATCCTTTTGTTTTATAAAGCCAAGTCAAAACTCGAGGAAACTCCCCAGGATAAATTTGATCTCATATTAGAAAAACGTTTTAATAATTTAAAAAAGTATGTTTCCTCTGCACTTATAATAATTCTAGGCTGTATAAGTGTAGTACACCTTATTGATTTTCTATATTCTGCTTTTTATGGACAACATCTATTTGCCTCCATAAAAAATGACCTAAACTCGATCTTTTATAAAGACTTTTTTACAGCACTGATCCTTACAGATGTGCTCATACTATTGCTGTCATATAGCTTCTTTCAAGATTATTTTAGACTGCTACGAAATACAGGTTTTGTTATAGCGACCATTCTTATTCGGCTCTCTTTTGGAGTCGAAGGAATATTGAATATCATCTTAATCCTATCATCAGCAGCGTTTGGATATGCTATCCTGTTAATCTATATCAACTATAGAAACTCCCCGCAGATAGAAGATTAACTAATTACTTAACTCGTAATTAGAATTTCTAAAAATCAAAACTCGTAAAAAATGCTAAAAACAGCTCATTTTTGACTGTTTTATGTGCTTTTTCATCCAAAAACCGACTTTTTTAACGATTATTGAAGGTTTCTGGTATTTAAACAATCCATGATCTTCTCCGTGCAAGAATAATCAAATATCTGATAACTAAAAAAACACTAAAAACGGACTAAAAACGATGTTTTTCGTCATTTATTGGTCTATTTTGATCTAAAAACCCACTTTTTTGACAATTATTCCCGTTTATAATTGATGATTTTATTGAACACTTTTAAAATAGCAGATAAAGAATTTTGTAATAACCACCCAAAACCCATAAAACAGTCAAAAATGAGCTGTTTTTAGCTTTTTTCGTCTTTTTTTACTGTTTTTTGATCAAAAATGAAAGGGTTTACTGGAATTGAAAATCCTATTTTCTGATAAATTCTAGCCACAAACGCATTAATTTTCTAAATAGATCGTTTAACCTATCATTGATCGTGTCCTTTTTTCAAAAATATCCAAAGGGCCAAATAAACAAAAAAACCCCCTCCGCTGCACAAAGCGATAGCTCTCCATAATATAGGATCTAAGCCTGTATGTTCACCCATTCCGTGGCATACTCCAGCAACATAGCCTTTTTCTGGATAGCGAACCAATCTTTGCATAGGGTATGGGATTTTTTTAAAATCTTATTTTGTTCCGATAAAGCTCATAGTGAGAGTCTCACCATTATTTTCAACGACAACAGTGTAATCAATCTGATTTCCACTGATATTTCCAGATCCAGAAAAGTAAGAAGTTGAATCAATAGGGTTAGCGCTTGCTTGAGAAGGAATATCAAAAACACCAGATTTAGGAGTAGTTAACATTGCAAAGACACCTTCATCAATATTAAAATATGTAAGCCCCTTATTGCTTATAGTCAATGTCTTTGAATCAGGGTAATTATTAGTATTCCCTTGTGCATCGCTGTAAGTTGTTGTTCCATTGTAGGTAGCAAAATACTTAGTTCTCTCTTCAGCTCCGCAATCCACGCCTTCATAAAAATCTAGACACAGACATGTTCCCTCGAGACATGTTCCACTATTTAAACACAAAACATCTTGGCATGGGTCCGTGCAGCCAGTCCATAAAAATATAGTGAGAAAGAAAGATAAAAACTTATTCATTTTGCTAGATTTAATTCATTAATAAGGTTTGCTATTGTATTACAACAGGAATGGTTTTGATTCCTTCCTTGGACTTAATCTGTATGCGATAAACTCCTTTAGGTCGTCTTCTTAGATCAATATTTGTCTGCACCTCTTGGATCACCATATGCTCTATTACTCTTCCTATTCCATCAATCACATTCATCTCTGAGCCGATATACTGCTCAGGGACTTCTACCGTGAAGTATCCATCATTAGGGTTAGGGTAGAGCTTCGCGTTAGCAAGATCTGTATCCTCAAAGCCAATACCGCTGATCACAAATTCTATGCTCGTAGAGTCTGTACATACACCGTTGGTGATAACAAGCCATACCGTTACGCTCGTATCTGGAATACCCCAAGTGACAACCAAACTATCCGTGCCTTGGCCTGAGCTGATCATTCCTCCATCAACATTCCATTGATAGGTCTGTGTGCTGTCAGTTGTGATGGTCAAACTAGTTGAAGATCCTGTACCAACCCATCCCAATCCATTGGAAACTATCTGTGGTACAATAACATCTGGAACAACATTGATAGAAGTAGTATCACTGGAGCCAGCACAGCCGTTTGTCGTAGTTGCCGTTACAAAATAATCACCGGTAGAATTAACAATCGAAGCCTGAGTTGTGTCTCCATTGTTCCATAGATAGCTCTGGCCAGGAGCAGCAATCAATATTGCTGAGTCACTAGCGCAGAACAAGGTCTGGGTAACTACTACTGAGGTATCTGCATCTGCAAAAATTGTTGTGTTGTAATCAACTGTCGTATCTGTACAACCATCGCTGGTGGTAACAATAACACTGTACGTTCCCGCCATTGTAGAAGTGATGGCTTGAGATGTATCGCCCGTGTTCCATGCATAACTCTGTCCCGCAGCAGCAGTCAATGTCACATCATCATAGCTACAGAAGTCTAGTGGACCACTTGCCGTAACACTCGTATCGGCGTCCGCAAAGACCGAAGTTGTATATGTCGCCGTGGTGTCTGAACAACCGTTGGTCGTAGTGACCACCGCTGAATAAACTCCCGCTTGGCTTACTGTAATACTTTGTGTCGTTGCGCCATTGCTCCATAGGTATGTTTGACCTGCAGCAGCGGTTAACGTCACATCGTCATAGCTACAGAAGTCTAGTGAGCCACTTGCCGTGACGCTTATATCGGCATCAGCAAAGACCGTCGTCGTATATGTCGCCGTGGTGTCAACACAACCGTTGGTTGTAGTGACTATCGCTGAGTAAACTCCCGCTTGGTTGACCGTAATGCTTTGTGTTGTTGCCCCATTACTCCACAGGTATGTTTGACCTGCTGCTGCTGTTAATGTCACATCATCATAGCTACAGAAGTCTAGTGGACCACTTGCCGTAA
>Ga0209600_1000305_pt1 | contig 39961 bp, 44 predicted proteins | sample COGITO_mtgs_1104_FD_185518 | JGI IMG/M metagenome (GOLD analysis project Ga0209600, IMG submission 185518) | Pelagic marine microbial communities from North Sea - COGITO_mtgs_110421 (SPAdes) (version 2) | ecosystem: Environmental > Aquatic > Marine > Epipelagic ... | reverse complement strand
TCACGCTTGATAACATAACGATCAAGTTTAAAGACACGCATACCACCTTCGTCCGGTAGGTATAATAAAGAGTTACCAGTAACAAGTAAGTTCTTGAGTGCTTGGAATATACCGTTCCTAAAGTTCTGTACTTCTACTTCCTGTGATACACTACGCTCTACATCAGCTAATGCTTTCTCTAAGTCAGTACGTAGTTGTTCTGCTCCTTCTACTCCGATGTCTTCCTTAGCTTTATCCAACTCATACTTATCTATAACAAGTCGAAAGAAGGGAGCGTTAGGTGGAAGTAATGCCAGTAATAACTTACTGCTTAGATTGAGTACACCTCTAGCTCCTATACCTTGGTACGGTGTGTAGTACTTACTAGCGTGACTGTGACCGTCAGGTGGTAAGACATACGGAAGTGTCAACTCAGATGAGGTTCTACCTCTATCCAAGAAAGACCACCTTTGGTTCTCTAAGCTATGATATAGCCCTTGAGCTGTTTCGTGCATATCGTTTAGATGTCGTCTTCGCTCGTCCACTCAGGACCACTCAAGATCGTAAGTATCTCTTCGTGTGTGTACTCCGTCTTACCGAGCAGAAAGAATGGTTGTGTGCCTTCGTACTTAACGAATGTTTTAATACCATCTAGTGAGTAGCGAAGCATTTCTTTGGAAGTGTTTATTACTTCATTAAAATCAACAGAGTCCACCTCGGATGCCTCAATGATAACATAAGTGTGTGAATTATACATAGATCGACTCTCCTGTTCCTATACTTGCTATTGCTGCATTACCGCTCAATGTTGCGTTATTTCCACCACTGCCTAAATCAGTAACTGTAGAACCTGTTCCGTTATCGTTATCACCGCCACGCCAATACCCACTCGGACTTAGATTTAAGCCAAAACTTCCGACATGAACAGGAGTGCCGCTATTATAAATATCAGACACTTGTGTTGATGTTAACTCATACTCAAAAGTAGATATTTCATCCACCGACCCATTCATATAATAACCGCTAGAATTTCCATTTCTTCCCATCACATACTCAGAACCTCCACCAGCATAACTAGCGTTTAAAGTGTCGCTTATCCACTCCGTTCCGTCTGTGTACACTTTAACGGTAGTACCTGAAAAGGTTATTACTATGTGATGCCAATTACCGTCACATAAATCTCTGTTGTACCCTGTACTGTTAGTTGTTGAGTATGCATTGCTGTCAGGTGTTTGAGGGTAAAAATTATGCGATGTTCCACCGCTTTTGAATATTATATACAAATTACCGTTAGACGGTCTAAGCCATGAAGCTATATTCCCAGTACCATTGTTACTAAAAGGCGTAATACTACTACTAGTATTTGTAGTATTCCACCAAAGTGAGTAACTAAATCCAGTAGTAGAACTTGATATATAACCAGTATTTGCGTAATCCCCACTTCCATCGAAAGCCAGCTTATACCTATTTGTAAAAGCAGTCGTTTCATCGTATTTATAACCGTACCAACTCGCACCATCGTAGATGATGTAGTTCTTCGTGTCTGTTTCAAAGTAAGCATCACCCGCAGACGGCGAGCCTGGACGAGTGAATGAAGTGGTTGTTGGTATTGTTGTTGGCATAGCTATTAGTCGTTATTGAAAATGTACCAGGCACTTCCGTCCCAAATATAAAAATCATTAGTATCTGTTCCATAAGCAATGTTAACTTCTCCGCTAGGATTAGTTGGTGTGCTTGCTTTAATGTTAGCCTCGGTATCTCTTGTCGTTACATTGAATAGATCAACAGCGTTCAAGAATGTACCACTAAGACTTGCTTGTGTGAACCCACTAGAAGATAATGTAATGCCACTCACCCCACTCGATACGGTAGCTGGGTTGGTAAGATTAAATGTAATAACAGTATCTGAGCCTGTGCTTAATGTCTGACCCGTATCTACTGTAAGTACAAGTGTGCCTGTTGACTGTGTCCAAGAACCAGCACTACCAAATACAGATGCTCCTGACCCGCTTAAAGTTAACGAGCTGTCTGCTGTTTGTGATCCTGTAAGTCCAGCAAGTGTAATAGAATCTCCAGCGGATATGTCTCTACTCGGTTGAACGGTAAAGGCAAGGATGTTTGTGTTATCCAGATTCGTTTGTCCGTTCTCAAGCGTAGCTGTATCAAAGGTTCCTGGTAATACAGTAGGACTAGCGATTACACCTAATCCAAATGTAGGAAGTACGAACATACCTATTAAGAAGCGGTGTCTCCGGCTAAGATGTAGGTGTCGGTATCGTAAGCAACAATGCTCGCTACTCCGTATTGACCGTTGATCTTAGTGTGGGACTGTCTGTTGTTGATGGTGGAAGCTCCTGAGTTGTTATCAAACTCAACTTGACCCGCTCCCTTTTGTATTACTGAGCAATTAAAACCTGTAGCTAAACCCGATGGAACGATAACTTTAATCGCACTACCTGAGTTCATAACAACAACCGTACCGTTATTGTCATTAGTTAATGTATGGTCTGTCGTTTTTTCTGTAGGTACTTCAGCACTAAATCCTTTGATTGCATTATCATCAAAGTCAAAGTCTCCAAGTTCTCCCGCAGTTACTCCTGTTATAAAACTGCTTATGTCTGCTGTCTGTACGGGAGCCGCTGCCATTAGGTTGGTAACGGTTAATTGTTTTGTCGTACTATCGGTATCATCTACAACAGCCAGGAAATCAGCTCCAGCTACTGTTGATAAAACTCCGAGTTCACTAATCTTTTTATTGGCCATAAGTATTAAGCGGGTTCAAATAATAATATTTCTTTTAGTTCAGTTGTCAATGGTTCACTTGCTTCTGTAAAGATTGCTCCGTCAATGACTTCTTCTTGTGGTGCGTCAAATCCGTAGAGCTTTTCAAAGGCAGGTCGTATGAAGTTGCCGGGCAAAGCGATAATGCTGCTGGGCTTTTCAAGCGTTGACGGAAACTCAAGCGACATATCTTATAGAGAGTCAACAGTACCAGAAGCGTAGACGCTGTGAGTTCCAGATGTGTAAGCACTGATGTTAGCTCTAATCTTTTCGTAGTGTCCGTGGTCGTCACGAATCATAAGCGATCCAGCAGCTGTAACAGATTGACTGTGTATAACGTGCCAAGCAGACGACTCACTGAAGTAAGCTTCGATGTCTACTGTTGCAGTGCCTGAAACTGTTGTTGCTATTAAGAACGTCCATCCCTTAGAACGCTCAACTGAGAAACTATTACCCGCCCCTGACGCAGTGCCATCTGAGAGTAAAGTCTTTTTATCAAGTGTGCGAAGACTCATGTTTATTTATATTACTTTGTTAATTTACTACTATGAAGAAAACTGTACACCAGTACCACCGCTTCCACCCATTCCGATACTAGGACGACGACGAGCAGTAACTTGAGCCGTACCTCTACGACGTTTAGTAGGTTGAGTAGCTCGCTTTGTTGGTGCTTTCTCAGCCATAGCTAATGGAGGTGGAGGTGGTGCTGGCGGAGGAGGTGGTGGTGGTATCTCCGGCATAGCGGGCATCTTAGGTTGACTGAAACACATGGCTAATTCTGTACTTGTTTGGTTACTATATCTTGTTGAAGTTGTTCGTCGTAAGTCTGTTGGAGGTAGTCAATTACATGACGTTGTCCTGACTTATACCATATCACTCTGTCTTCGTCTGTCAAGAGGGGACATTTATCTGGGAACAGTTTGTCAAGTTTATTGATAAGCTCTTGTGATAGAGCAGGTAGTACTATTTCTTCGTTACTCATGTTCTCTATATCCTAGATCGTCTAGTTCCTTCGGGAGTTTCCCGTTCTTGATTTGTTCTTCTGTCCACGCCCAAGCTGACGCATTCCAAAGGATAGCTGCCGCATGGTCCTCAGTACTATCGCCCTCCCCCAACGCCAACAGATGTCTAAAAATACTATCATACAATCTACTTAGTGGGAAGCCTTGCTTCCAGTTGTTGTCTCCGTAAAGCTTTCCGCCATCTTCAAATCGTTTGGCGAGACTGCGAAGGGCGATTGGAGGAATAAGGCTGGGTCGTCCCCGTCCAATGTCCCCGTCACGTTTAGCCCCTGTTGAGAAATCTTTAGTATATCCTTGGTTTGGTAGTTCTTTGGTGTCCATAATCTTTTAATAGTATTTGTTCTGAAGCAATAGTTATCAGCTCGGAGTAGCCGTGCCATCCAAGCGTTCATCAATGCGTCTTGTTCTGTTAGTCCTGCTTTCTCGTAGCACTTTACTACAGTCTCCCAAGTGTATCCGTCCTTATCTAAAACTTTCTTAGCTCCGACTGGTCCCATCTTGGGTACTCCTTTAAAGCCGTCTGTCGTATCTCCCATTATTGTTTGTATTAAGTGGAAGTTATCTGCTTCCTCTTCGCTTGGTTGGTGATACTCGCCACGGTTATAGTCGTAGTAGATACCCGGCACTCCTTTGAAGTCCTTGTCTATAGATACTATAATCGTTTCTTCATCCATGCCTTTGTCAGTAGCTAAGATAGATATAACATCATCAGCTTCTAGGTTCGCCCACATTACACCACCCAGTTCATCGATGATCCATTGCTTGACTTGTCGCAAGATGATAGGCAAGCGGGACTTAGAACGATTAGATTTGTAATCAGGATTAAGTTTACGACGGAAGTTAGCACGGTCAGACAAACACAGTACGACATACTCAGTCTTTAATTGTTCTTTGAACTCTTGTATGCGATTGATTACACGAGCTTTAGCTAAGGCCATGTCTGCGTGTACTGTCCACATCTCGTCCTTCCAGTTGATTGATTCTTCTGCGACAACAGATGCTTCAAAAGCTAGGACATCTGCGTCAATTAATAATGTTGTTTTACTCATAATATATACTCCAGTTGTCTTGGTATTTTTTGAATCTTGATTTAGTTGGGTTGATAGGATACAGCTTAATTGTTTTACTAGTCACTGCATTCCTTGGCATCATCCACCATTGTTTAAGAGGTGCTAGGTATATAGCTACTACATCGATAACAGCTGACATGTGTTCCTTAGTGCCTGTGCCTGTACCTGTGTTAACTGCGTAGTGGTTTCTAACTTTCGTTGACGTACTCTTTACTTGTACCTTTAGATCACCCGCCGGACAGTGAACGATGAAGTCCCAAGGCATAGGTGTTGTAGGTGTGTGTGGCTCGAAGTCTCTCTCTAAGCATTCAGCTACGAAACGTGTCTCAGCTATAGCTCCTATTCTCTGTGAGTTTGATGATGGCATGGTTAAGTCTTGGGTATCGTATAGAGTGGCGAGGGTAGTGTAGCTATCGTATTGTATTTCGTCCATCTGTTAGTGTGTCTCCGCCCAGTTGTTACCAATCTTGAACTCACCATCTAACTGTACGTTCATCTTTAACTGTCTACCTGCTGCTGCTATAGCTTCGACTGCTAGCACTCCGAACGTCTGTGCTTTATCTGGTACTACCTCAGCTTGGAACTCATCATGTACGTTAGCTACAAAGCTATACTCTCTACCGTGTTGCCACTTCAGTTGGTTAAGCTTATGAAACAATTGAATCAAAGCTACCTTCATACATACAGCACCTGCACTTTGTAATAACATATTGAGAGCTGCGTGACTACTGCGTATCGGTAGTATGCGTCCGTCTAAACCTTTGAGTTCTCCACCTGCTTTCGTCTTGCGTTGTACATCAGATTGTAAACGAGCTAGTGCAGGTAGGCTACTGAAGAACTTACGCTTTAATCTCTGCCCTATATCAGCGTTACTATACTTATATGTTTTACCTTCTTGTTCTATTTGGTAGGCTTTATTTCCTGTTGCTATATTACCTATCATCTCATCACCTGCTCCGTATAACAAAGCATAGATGAATGTCTTAGCTTGGTCCCTAGTCTCTAGTCCTGCTGCCTTTTGATTGACGGTGTGTACATCTCCTTCAGTTACAATCTTAGCGTACTCACCTCTATCGTAGAACGCCATGTAGTGTGCAAGCATACGAAGCTCAAGACCACTAGCGTCACACCCTACTAACTTGTAACCTTTACGTACTGTGAATAACTCACGACACTCCTTGCCGTAGTCAGCTCGTACACTAGGTACTTGTGCTACATTGGGTGTGCTGTGCGTACATCTACCTGTAACTGCACCGTTAGTATTTACTCTACCGTGTATCACTCCGTTCTTCTGTAGCTTGAGCCACGCTTGTTGACCTTCAGCTAACTGACCTAGTCTCTTCTGTACTAAAAGAAAAGATAACAAGTCTGCTGCTATTGGATGATCGATGCCTTTAAGTACAGCTTCATCTACCTTGTATGTCTTACCGTCATTCTCAGTAGGTAGTTCATAACCTAAGCCCATCAATCGTTCAGCTATCTGCTTACGACTGCCTGGATTAAACGGTATCTCTTTGACTGCGTTGCCTGTCTTAACTGCGTTCTTAACTAGAGATTGTACTTCACCTGCTTCCTTTAACTTCAGCTTAATCTCGTTCTTAGTCTTACCTTCGTAGGTTGCTTGGTCTGTTGTTAACGTCCAACCTGCCGGACTCTTCATCTCTACCTTTGTAGGTTTCCATTGAGTCTGTAAGTCAGTAGTTAGCTTGGCTCGTATACCCATAAGCTTGGCAGTTAAGTAGTCAGCCTTGTCCATGTCTAACTTAAACCCGTGTCGTTCCTGTTGACTGATGATAAACTTAAACCAATGTTCGATAGCTATCATCTGTGGGTTAGGGTCTTGCTTGAACAAGTGGTCGTATAACAACTGTGTCACAACTACGTCACGTTCACAGTACTTACGCATCTCTTCATCGTACACCTCGAACGCCTCGTCGTCCTCTCCGTACGTTAACTTAGTAGCACTGCCCATCCTGTGTCCCCAAGCCTTCAAGCTGTGACTACCTACTAACTCCTTATCGAAGTCGTTACGGGACCAGTCATCGTTACGTAAGTCAGGGAAGGTACACCTAGATAGTACAAGAGTATCAAGTACATTAACTAGTGGAGGTGAGAAACCGTAAAGCTTCTTCAGTGCAGGTATATCGAAGTCGATAACGTTGTGTCCGACTAATCGTTCTGCTTGTGATAACAGCAGTAGACCACGCTCTATACTTTCCCCGTGAAACGTCAGCATCTTAGGGAGCATAGGATCGTAGATCGATAAGCAATGGCAGGTGTGTACGTCAGATAGTGTAGCCCAATCGTTAATCTTGTTGGTCTCTATATCAAAGAATAGTGTTCGTGTCATAGTAAGTCCTTAGTTATATTTTTCCAAGCGAAGAAGTCCGTGTGTTTAGGCAATAAATTCTGTACGCTTTCATCACAACTCTCTATGTAAGATTCTATGGATCGGTTCGCTACTTCCTCTATTATGCCTGCCCAAAACTCTAAGTAGTCTTGATCGGGTAATGGTTCTTTCATCGCCGCTTTATATAATAACTCTGATGCGTGTAACACCATGTGAGCTGATTCAAAAGATAATTCGTCCTTCATTATTTAGAATGGGTTATTGGTTTCATCGTTTGGTTTAAACACATCAGGACTGTATCGTCCCGTTGCATTGTCGTAGTGCAGTGTATCACAGTGTCCAGTTTGTCCGCTGAATCTATTCTTCAATACACGTACTCTTGTTTCGTTACTGATTGTCTCACTTTGTTGGTTACGTTCTAAGCCTATAACAATATCAGATAGCTGTGCTATAGCTTGTGACCCGCGTAGGTGGTGAAGACTTACTCGTCCTCCTTCTTCGTGACCGCTATCGACACGCTTCAAGTGACTGACTAGTACCATACCACAGCCAGTCTCTTCAACTAGACTTCTAAGCTTGGTCATTGTGTTATCAATCAAGCGACGCTCGTCGTCTCCTTGGATGCCACTAACTACAATCGATAGGTGGTCCAAGAATATCCACTTACAATCGTATCCTTTAATTAGATACTTGATCTTACTTAGTAGGTTATCACTATCCATACTACCGAAGTGATCGTAGGTGTAGAAGTTCCCGTTACCTACTGTCTCTTCAAACGCAGGTCGTAGTACCTCCTCACTTGTGTCGTCCTCTTCTAGGTGTATAGGTTTGTTGATGTGGATACCCATAATACCAAGTGCCGTCCGCCTGACTGACTCCTCTAGTGCTATGTATCCTACCTTCTCGTTTAACCCTAGTATATGATGAGCAATCTCTCGACAGAACAAGGACTTCCCAATCCCACTACCCGCACATACGGTTACTAGTTCGCCTTGTCTCATACCTAGAGTTAACTCATTCAATCCATTGTACGGATACGGTATAGATTTACTGTGTTCTCTGTCAGCTATAACATCCCATAGCTCCTTACCGTTTACAATACCGTCTGGTCTGTACTCTCTTGCATCGAACAAGCAACCGACTAACTCCTTAGCTCGTCCAGCTACTAACATATCGTTCGGGTCTTTGAGTGGTAGCTCTGCGATGTACGCTTTGCCTGGGGTTAGAAGTGCTGCACATTCAGCTGCTCCCTTCCGTCCGACATCGTCCATATCGAAACAGAATACTACTTGTTCGTACCTGTCTAACCAATCGATAGCTTGAGCTACAAACTTCTTAGCTGCTCCGGCTCCGTTAGGTACACTAACTACAGGCCACTTGTTATCCATAGCTTGACTGGTACTAAGTGCATCGATCTCACCTTCAGTCACAACGACACGACGACCACCGTCACGCCAGAGGTGCTGACCATACAGTCCGATCAGCTCTCCTTTAGTAGCGAATTGTTTATTGGCGTAGCGTATCTTCTGACCGCAAGTCTTACCGTCTCTAGTTTTATAGTTAGCTATCTGACAAGGCTGTCCGTTATGATTGCCCAACCAGTAGCCCCACTTCCGACAGGTGTCTTCGGTAAGGCTACGACGGGCTATCGCTTCGGGTTCTCCTTGTACATAATCTCTCGGTGTTGGGGTATTGGTTTGTTTACTTAGTCCTCCTCCTCCAACGTGATCGTCGCAACTGAAACAATGGGTGCTACCGTCGTCGTTAGTGGAGAGTGCATCTGAACTTCCGCACTTATTGCATGGTTGGTGTGTTGCTGTAAAAGCCATGATTTAGGTATAGTTTTGTGTGCATATTGTATGTTTTTCTTTTCGCACCAGCGAGCGTAGGTGGTGTTACTTCCTTTACGTAACTTATTGTGAGCGTTCATAAACACCATGCGTATATCAAGGTGAGGATGTTGCTCTCTTATAAGTATATGTTTAGTTCTATCCTCCGCTGTCCATAAACCTTTAGCTTCTATGATGATGCCGTTAGGTAAGATGAAGTCTGGAGTGTATGTAGCTGTCTTAACATACTTTAACTTAACTGTTTCGTATTCAAAGTTAACACCACCTCGCTTAAGCTGAGATGCTAATGTCTCTTCAAATCCAGAACGGTAATTAGAAGTTCGCTGTGAGCGTTTCTTCCGTCTCTTCCGCATCGAATGCTGAGTCAAGTGTTTCACCGCCGTTAGCTACGTATCCTTCTTCAGCTGTAAAGCCAAACGATTCAGCGGACTGTTCACTCACTCCACCGTTAGCTAACTCTAATACTTGGACAGCTGCAATCTCAAACAACACACCAAAACCAAGTGAAGCTGTGTACCAGAAGTTAGGACGAAAAGCTACATTAACTTTACTACCTCCCCATACCTGTACATCTTTAGGTAACGGTTTACCTTGTGCATCGTACATAGCTACACTGAATAGATACTCCTTATCTGCCTTGGTCATCACTCCACCTTTTAACTTAGTCTTAATGATGAGCTGACCGTCCTTCTCAACGATAGGAATCTCAGCCTTCTTTACTTCTTTACCTAACTCATCTTGTTTAGCTTTCAACTCTTGCTCATATATAGGGCGTAGTTGTTTCTTAACTTGATCCGCTACCTCAGGTGTAAGGATAACATCACATTGGTACTCACCGTACTCTTTCTTGTATGTCTTGTTTGGTTCATTCAAGTGGCAGAACTTTGTAGTACCTCCTACTTTTATTATGTCGTGTTTCTTTCGTGCTTTTACTGTCATATCTCTATGGGTGTTTATGTTTTTAAGAAAGCAGATACTTCATCTGTGTTATTGCAGAGACATCTAAGTCTCCAAGCTCCGGCACTGACGGAAGTTCTGCTTCTGGGTTGGTGTTGATTTGCTCCATTCGGAACTCGGTCAGGAGCTCAACGTTAAATGTTTGAGAGTAGGTTCTTCTTACGATTGCGTTCATAGCTCTGGCGTTACAAGCGTGTGTTACGAAACAGTCATGTATATAAGCTGCGTCGAAGTCAACAACGTTTGCAACTTGATGTACGATTGATGCGTCTAAGCTGTGTATAAAGTTAGCAGTGACTGCATTTGTTTGTCCCTTCGGATCGATGTTATCTTCAAAGTCATCAGTCTGTATAGTTATACTTAGGTTTTGAAAGACAGATTCTACATTCACCTTCTTGTACCTGTGAAAACTTTGTATTACTTTAAAGCCTGTAGGTGTAGTCCACATGATCGGTTGGTCGTAGCCTATAGCTCGTACACTTTCACGTAAGAACTGCATGACTTGATTGACTGGACGACACATCTGAGTAGCTAATCTATTTACTATCTTACTAAGCCAGATAACAGCTGTTAACATCTCACCTATCCCTGTCCAAGGATGATTGATACCTATACTTTTAAATATATCTTGTACTAAATTATAATGTGTAGCTCCGTATGGTTTATTCATCACAGCTAACTTAGCTAACTTACGAGAAAATCCATACTTCATCCACTCCTGGGCTAGTACACCACCGTCTTTCTTTAGTTCTTCGTACACCCGATCAGCAAACTCAGCGTACATATCGTTAGCCTTATCTCTATCTACTAAGTTACACATCCTACCTGTGTCCTTGTCCCTCAGTAATAACGATAGGATTTGCATACCATTGTTACTACAATCTTGACGGACAGGTAGGTAAGATACATAGCCGTACCCTTCCTCGGTAAACTTCTTGTACTCTAAACAGAAGCGTAAGAAACAGAACGGATCACTAGCTTCGGTCCACCAGTCAGTACCGTGTGGATCATTCGCTGCTTCCAATATAAACTTCTGTCGTTTACCTATCCATTCGATACGTTCATCGCGTGTACCTTTTACTCCCCACATGTTCGCACCGTGGACTAATATCGACATAAGGTCATCTTCATCTACTACTTGTTCACCTCTGCTGAAGTCTAACAAACTCTTAGCTAAGTCACTGCCTTGTGGATGTAAGTAGTAAGGCAAAGCATACACTCTACCTCGGTAGTCACAACGATATGGAAAGTAGAACTTGTCCCACTCACTATATACTTTGCCTAGGTGTAAGATACGACAGGTTTGATACCTCTTACTACTATTAGATTCGTTCGCTGTTCTGATGTCCTTTTGCTTTAACTTCCAAGCTCTGAACTCATGCGGACAATCACCAGTATATCTAGGTTGCTCGTCTATCTCACCAAAGTTTGGTATGTTTCCGATGACTCGTTTGTTTTCCCAACACTTCAAAGTTATAGCTAATACATCTTTGTTAATTTGCCAAGCTGTCTTCTGTAACTTGTTAAGAGCAGACATAGCGTGTTGGTAAGAACTCTCGTAAGGTTTGAAATTAGCTACAGGTTTACCCGTGAATAGCTTTTGTGGTGGCATCTGTTTAACGCTGTATCCTCCACCTACTAAACCGTACCAATCAACTGGTTCTTCTGGTAGTGCCATCTTAAAGACACGTGTCGTCTCCTTCCAACTATCAAAACGACTCACCCAATCCGTAAATTCGTTAGTCGCACGGACAATACGCTCGGCTTTGTGTCCCTTTTGTCGGCCTGTAGCAAAGCCCATGACCCATAAGCCTGTCTCTATTCTTATTTCCTCTAACAACCAAGCACCTAACCCCGCCTTGCACTTGCTATCCCACAGCGTGAATCGTTCTTCTTCGTAGTCGTAGAACTGTTTCAGTTTCATCGCTTTAGAGCGGTCATCCATCGCCAGTAGGTCAAGCTTACTAGGGTGCATAGTATCTAATGCCTTGTCCCATCGTGCTTGGTTCTCGAAAGCCTTACCTATCTTATACGCCATCCTACCAACAGGTAAATTAAACTGTAAGTTATCTAGAAAAGTTTGAAGAGCTAGACTAGCTATCTGATACGGACACATATCCAACACGAAGGTAAGAAACAATGGAGTCGTATGCTCTGTACTACCACCAAAGGTATCTATAAAGTCCTCCACTTTCTTTCCTAACTTAGGAGCTTGGACACGTAACATACGCTTAGATGCCTCGGTCTTACTGGACTCACCATCCATCCGTAGCTTTGCTTGTCGGTTACGATATTGTGCCCGTCCCCACTCACGCATACGCCAAGCCTTACCCTTTGTTTTCTTCTCTTCGGTCATCAGTATTCCTGTCCTTCTTGTTGTTTATTAAACCATGTACGAGGTAACTTACGAGGAATTTTAGTACGATGTGCGATAAGTTTACCGTCCTCATCTCGTACATACTTACCCTTCTTATCCGTCTCGAAGCTAGTGATCTGCGTGTTACCCCAAAAGTGATACCATCCATCCGCTATAGCTCGATGATCGATACCGCTCCAGTCAAACGGACAGTCAGTTATCTCTTCATTTATGTCGAAGCTCATGTCTCAGTATGTCGTTCTCCGCCTCCCAAAACTGCCCGTCTACTACGAATGGTTGCTTGTTCTCTTGGGTCATCGATTCGGTTGGCGAACAGGTAGTCTTGAACTTCGTCCTCATCCAAGCCTTCAATCGCTTCCAAATGATATTCTCTTTCTCTTTCTTCTTCATCGTATAAGTCGTATGGGTTGTTGCTGTTTAACCAGTTGTCGTAGTTGTTCATCTTATTATATTTAATCTCTTCAGGTATGTCCCAAGATCGGTTAGTAGTAAATAAGCCTGTATTAATCACGGTACATCCAAGCTGTAAAGATTATTATTATTAAGATGATGGATAGGAATGTAAGACTTGTCATAATTATGTATTCTCCTTCGGTCATAGGTTTAATAGTCGGTTGACTTGATAACTTTGCAGATGTTGCATGAATAACAATTATCTAAAATAGTTTGATTGTCGTATGCTTCTTGTGCTTCTGCTAGTGTTTCGTAAGTAATGTAAGTATCTTGTATGTTACCTTTTATATCTTTGAACATATAAGCTAGTATGTAAGTTGTAGTAGTAGTATTCATTATCTTATTGGTTATTCAATTGGTTCTTTATATCGTCTCCGATCGGTTCGTAATTGCCGAGTGATTCTATCTGTCGTTTAAGTTGCTCGTCTTGTAGCTCAACCAGTCTTTCACGGACTCGTAAATTATCGGTTAGCTTGTACTTTAAGCCGGTGTAGTGAGTGATGAGAGCTTGTAACGATTCGTCATCTAAGCTAGGTAAGTTTTCGGGGTCAGTTGTCATTTATAAGTTATTTAGTAGTAGTTTTATCGGTTAAGCATTCGGGGCACGCATCTTGAGACTCAAGCTTAGGGTTTGTCAATCCACAATCTTTACAAGTCTGTACACTTAGCTTTTTAATTTCCTTTAAGGTTTGCTTAGCTTGTTCTATGAAGTCGCCCTTGCTACTAGCCGTTCCTTGGAACTGCGGGTACTGACGGCAAGCCCATAGAATACTTGGGACGGTGTTGTATCGCTCGGACTCGACTCGATAGAAGAAAGCGATTTGATTACCGTTGTGATCGGTTAGGTAGTAGGTTACTGACATTGCTCTACACTTTCCAGTTTAGCATTATCTTTCCACGCTCCGCTTATTTCTTCGTCTTCATCCAACGCATTCCAAGCCATTTCTTCAGCCTGTTCAGCACTTTCAGCGGTAATTGTAAATGTTCGGTAAGTAGTGGCACTTATTTCAACCTCAAACTCTTTCATAGCCGTTCCTTTCAAGTTCAAGTTCGTCGCCTTTAGTATAGAAGTGCGTGGAGGTTTTAACTCCGCCGTGAAATAGGCAAATAAAGCCGTTTTCTGTTATTCTGTATTGTTTTTTCATTGTGATACACAAGATGCGTTGTAAGTCATTTTTACAACTTTTGATTAATAAGTAAGGTCAGGTAAGGTTTATGCGTTGTTTGAATAGCTCACAGTTGCATAGCAAGCCGGATATTCAATTTCTTTTATAATGTCGATTTCTTCCTGAGCTATTCTGTATTCTGATTTAGCTTCAAAATACTCATCCAAGGAATACTTAAATCTGCCCTCGCTCGTGTTTTCCGCATCCCATATTAATTTCCAAGCTTTATCTTGAATAGCTTCTAATTCTTTAATTCTGATTTGATAGTTCATTTTAATAGATAGGTCATTGGATTAATTATGAAAAAATGATGCTTAGTACCACCAGTAGCCAACCCCCCAAATATAACAAAGGGAATGAGTTAGCTATGATGGCATCTAGTTTGGATTGTTTGGTGTTGTTCATAGTCTTACCTTTCGTTTTCCATAAATTGCTCATAGGAGTGATATCCAGTTAGGGCGTACAATATGTCTTCCATAGTTTCTAAGGTGTAACCGTTTAAGCGAGTTACAAGTTGCAAGGATTGCACAGTTGCTAGTTCATCGTTGACGATTAAATCCCAGAGTTTTTCAATTTGTTGATTCATTTTGTATAGGTATTTTGGTGTTTATTGATTTAATACTTAGTGGAAAATAAGCCGGAATTGACATCACAGCCGATTGAATAGATTGATTCGTTATCAAAACCGCGTGCAATTAGTAATGCGATATGTTTTTTTGTAAGCGGTGATGATGTGAAGCCGTATTTAGCAAACATAGATAAGATAGTATTGATAGTGTTATTCATTATATTAGGTATTTTGGTGTTTGGTTAATTTAAAGTAGACTTCCCACAGTGCCAAGCTTCCAAACAATTGCAAATAAAAAGTGCAATACCGATACCTAAGCGGTCTAGAGCTTGTTTGATGAAGTCTTTTTGATCGTTAAGTATTGTTGTAAGTTGTTGATGTTGTAAGACTTGGCGAGATTGATTTAGTGAGATAGTGATACCTAAGCGGATTTGAGTAGGTAGTAATGGAAAATAGTGATGATCGTTTGTGAGCGTTATTGATCGTTTTAAGTAGTTAGATGATCGTTTGTGATCGTTTAGCGAACCAAGAAAAGGTAAAACACATAAAGGACTAAATACATATTTAAACTAACAACGAAACAACTAACAAGCCATTCATACTTACACTAAATAAACTAAGTACATAGATATTAGACGGCTTGCTATGGTAATTATATAATAAAACAGTACGATTAACGCCATACTTAAACTAACAAGCTTGCTTTACTCGTGTAATTAGGTCGCACTATATGCATTATGTCCAATAGAATAACAATAGTTCAACTTTATTGTACGATAGAATACCCCCTCCCCTATAAGAATCTTGCGGGTACACGCGGGGGTAATTAACGCGGGCGTATATAGCGTAAGCCCCTCAGATTTTTTCGATCAAACCTTTCGACAGGTGTGTGTCGTTTGTGCTACGTTATACGTATATGTTAATGGCAACCTTTACTGAATGTGATCCTATACCTATAGCGGAACCTCCTCCGTCTTTTCCGATGTACGCCTGGGAGTCAGTCTTCTGGATTTAGAACATCGGCGATAGGTCGTCTGGATCGTCTTCTACTATATCGTCCCCTGTAAAGATAACATCATCTGTTTCAGTCAGTACAGACAGTTTAGCGAAGTCAAGGCTACCCGCTATCGTGTAATCGTTAAGATCGTATTCACTTTTGAACCTATGTATAAGTTTGAATAGCTCGTATTGAAAAGTGTCTGTCTGTTCGTTTATATCCATAACGACTGTACTATAACAAAAGTTGAGAAGATGTACTAGGTTATAAGTATTATACTTTTTTTACTTAGTGATTTAACTTTAAGGGTTGACAATTTTCCTTCGGCTTGAGATCGTTATAATTAATCCTACGTAAGTAAAGGAGTAAGTACATCGTAAGTACATCGTTTCGTTAGAGGTTTCATAAGCTATAGCTATATCTATAAGGTACATTAGCTCGTCCTCTTTAAACGTAAGCAAAGCGTAAGTACAGTGTTAACGGTAAAGCTACTATAGCTACTTGGTTCATTCAATCGTTACCTCTAACAGCTTTATACGTTTTAAGTATTGAAGGTTTCGTTATAACGCACGTTTTTAAGGATAGGTGTGTCTACAACAGTAGAACGACTTACATCCAAAGGTTAGCTACAGCTTTGTTATTATTAGTCTTATGGAAGCTATCAGTAAACGTTTGAAGTTCTTTATGTAGTAGTTCTTGTTTACGATCTAACATACTTTGATCTACATCATTAGCCATTTGTTCTACCCAATAAGCTATAGCTATAGATAGAGCATCTAGACGGTCGTCATGAACTAAGCTACCTCTATCTCTTGTTATTCTAGATAATTGATACATCAGCATATACCTAGTTTGTTGTTCTATAGGATATGTAAGAGCTGATTTGTAATCATAAGTTATAACAGAAGGGTCGATGATTAAGCGATGGCTATTAAGAACTGGTTCTAAAGTATCTACTATACGAAGTTCCTTTTGTTTGTTATGACGTACCTCTTCTATAGTTACAGGATAGCTTGTTCTAAATAGAGGCTTTATAAGCTCCATAAACATACCGTCACCAAAGTTAGACTCTATAACTACTTTATTAACTTTGTTATCCTTAGCTATAGCGACCAGATGCTTTAACGTCTTTTCGTCGTATCCACCTTTTATACCTCCAGCATCGGGAACGTATAGTTGACCGTTAAGCATCTTAACTACTGCATAACCTGTTTCATCCTTACCACGTCCAGAGGGATCGATAGAGAGTACAGAACCGGTATAAGGTATCATATCACCTACAGTATTAGAAGGTCGTCTATAGCGGTCCCCACTGAGTCCTACATTAGGCAGTTCTCTATCTGTGTTATCATCGTCACTAGACCACACTACTTTTTCAGGAGCTAAGTCTACATCTACATCCATTATAATAAGATCGTTAATCTTTAATGGGTATCGATCAGCATCTGATAGCTTAGGATTAAGCATGAACTGTAGAGCGTATCCTGTACGTCCGTAGGACATCTTACGTTCTTCTAAGTCTAAGTCAGAGAATCTAAGAGGTTCTGTTGTAGTACCTACAGTGTCTTCGTCTATAGCGTCCGCTAGAAGGGGTGCTAGATCGCCAGCATAGTTGTAAGCAGCTTCTTTAGCGTTAGGATACTCAGAAGGCCATATACGAGCGTTGTAGCCTCTTTCTCGTAGTTTGTTATAGATAGAGTCTTCACACTGTGGAGTACCTAAGAAGAGGATACGAGAGGTGTCTAAGGGTTTAAGGATAGCTTCAAACTCTTTTACTTGTTCGTCTAGCTTGTCACGCATACCTTGTGTAGCTGAGTTGTTAGGAACTTCTACGTCATCTGCTACGATTATATCAGCACGAGAACCTGTAAGCTGTGATGTTATACCTAATGACTTAACGGAGGGAGCGTGAGCTGCCGGAGCAGGGCCTACATCAAAAGCTATCTTACTAAAGCGTTGGTTCTCTGATGGCTTTAATCCTTGAAGAATAGGAATCTCTTGAATGATACGAAGAGTAAACGTAGAGAAGTCATCTGATCTATTCTTACTGGCTGATACAACAAGTATGTTCTTAGACGGGTCTAGCAGTAGCTGGTGTACTACATACGCACTACATACCCAGGACTTACCCACACCACGGAACGCCATGATTAACGATCTCTTAGGACCGTGTTGCATGTACTCCGCTATATCGTATTGAAGCGGTGTAGGGTCTGGCAGATTAAGGTGTTTCCAAACTAGGTATAGAAAGTTTCTAAAGTCCTTGAGCTTGGGTGGTATCTCGATGTTGTTGTTCTTCTTCTTCAAATGGTAACGCTTCTATCTGACTGTTTAACGCTTGTAAGGGTGTACCTAAGCCATTGTCCATAGTAACATTGTTATCCTTAAGGAACTGACGAGCACCGTTAAGTAGAGCAGCGTTGTACTCTCCGTGTTCGTCCATCATATCTATACTGTTCCTATATGCGTCTGCAATCTTGTCGTGCAGTTTACTTCCCTCTTTGTGACTGAGCATAGTGTTATAGTAATAAAGCTTGTTATCTTTGTAAACAAAAAGAGGCGGCTCCTAAGAACCGCCCCTTTAATGGATGATGAGTTATAAAGCTTAGCTTAAAGCAGATTCAAACTCAGCGACTGTTCCTAACTCTGTACCGTTGTGGTAGAGATTAGCGTCAAGATCAGCAAGAGCAGCCGAACCGTCAGTTCCGGAGATGTCGGAAGAAGCAGCAGTTGCGGAGGTTGAAAGAACCTTGAACTTGTCGTCTCCTTCGTCCCAGATGAATGCAACATTGCTTTCGGAAGAACCACGCTCAACGATGAAACCACCGTCATTAGAAGCGTTAGCACCAGAAGCAGCACCTTTAGACAGATTCATCAACGAGTCAGAAACATCGATGTTGGTGGTCTGTACTGAAGTAGTTGTTCCTTGTACTGTTAAGTTGCCGGAGAATACAGCGTTAGCAGCTGAGATGTCACCGGAGAAGGAAGCGGAGTTACCGTCAGAAGCGAGGGAACCAGCTTGAGTTTGCAGAGCAGAGATGTCGCTGTCGTTGCTGCTGATAGCAGAAGTGTTAGCGGATACATCGGACTGTAAGGAAGCGATGTCACTATCATTCGAAGAAACGTTGGACTGAAGAGTAGCGATGTCGCTGTCGTTCGAGCTAACGTTCGATTGAAGGGTGGCGATGTCCGAGTCATTGCTGCTTACGTTAGATTGTAAGGTGGAGATGTCAGTATCGTTAGAAGCAATTGCATCAGCATTGGCTTTAATCTGAGTATCAAGGGCGTTATCAGCAGCTTGAAGAGTTGTTACCGAACTGATGTAGTTGGCAGAACCATTAGCTGTGTAAGCACCGTTAGCACCGAGCCCTGCACCAGCTTGAGTAGCGTCAAGTTCAGTTTGCAGACCGGAAGCAGTTGAAGATACTGAATCAACGTATGCTTTGGTAGCGGCGTGAAGGGAAGCAGTTGGAGCACCGCTGAGGGTCAAAGCCCCAGTCATTGTTCCACCTGCGAGGGCGAGCTTCTTATCAAGCTCTACTTTTGTTTTTTGACCCAACTGGGTAAGCAAACTAGACATAATATATATACTTTCTTTTTGAGGTTAATGAATGTGAATAAAGAGTATAAGCTCAGGTTATAACTGTCAAGTAGCCTCGGTTATTAAAATAGCTCCAGCCTCAGTAGTTAAACTGTCTCCGTCTTCCGCAAGTATATGAGTAGCAGTAGGAACCGCACCACCTAGCTCTACTATTTTCCACTCATCCCCATCGTCAACGGCTATACAAGGACCACCACTGCCGTCACCATCAGTAACGTATATTAAACGTCCTGACGTTCCTGGTTCCGGTAAACTAGATGTTAGATATGATCCAATTTGCAGAGATTGTGATATATTTACCGAACCACTAATCAAGCCTCCGGACTTATCAAACTTGTTATCAAGCTTGGCTTTAACCTTCTGACCTAACTGTGTTAATAAACTACTCATCTCTCTCTCGTTACGGTGTGCTTAAACCATCTAAGAAGTCGTCGTAATCTCCGACTTCCTCTTCACGTGCATCTAAGAAGTAAGGTAAGTCGTTCCAAGCATCCGTCCCGTTTCCGATCTTCATCCTGTTACGACTGTCATCCAATTCAAGACCCAGTTCACCTTCTAAAAGTACAGGGTTCTCGGATGCCCAGTTAGCTGCGGTGTCTCGTCTAAGTTGTATTCTTTTGCTAAAAGTTGCCATTTGTTATGCTCCTCCTCCATTGTAAACATCTAAGTTATCACTAGCAGTTGCTCCTAAAGAATCAATCTGTGGGTCACTCAACGGTGCATTACCACCACTTAACCCGATGATGTCAGGGTCAGCTGTAATGGAATCTGTCACTGCTTTAGCAGCTGTTGCTGTAGTTACCGCTTCCGTTACACCACCAGCAGCAACTGCACCAAGTGTATTGTACTGAGCGATTAATGGACTCGGTCTAACAACACGAGGTCTTCTGTACGGTCTAGCCATGTGTTAACACTTCCACCTACGCAACGCCAAAGCCTTACGAGTAGGACGACCCTTGCTGTCTTTCATCGGTCCTTTGTTACCGCTCATCCTAGCACAGAAGGAACGCTTACGTGGACCACCGCCAGGCTGAGGTCTTTTAAGTTTGGAACCAGTAAGCTTGTTAATACGCTTCCTTCCCGACTCACTGAGCCCGCCTTTAGCGGACTTATCGGATGCCCTTAAAGATATAGAAGCAGACCTCATTATTTCTTCTTCGGAAATCCACGCTTCATATTAGCGTACGCTTTAGGTGCTATAGTTGATTTCTTCTTACTACGGCTAATACCGAGTTTCTTTCTTCTGTTAATGTTTGCGTATAATCCTTTTGGCATAATTATTTCCTCATTAGCATTTCCATCATGCGGTCAATCTTATGATTAATTTCTTTGATCGTCGATTCCAACCCGCTCATACGGTTTTCAACGGCGTTATCCCTCTCGCGTTGAGCGGCGAGTTCAACCTCGATCCTGGTCAGGCGTTTCTCGTCGGTATCAAGCCGGTCAGAGAACTTTTTAATCGCCCACCCAATGACGGCTATAACGACGGCAAGGGCGGTGTCGAGGAAGTGTGAGAGGGTTTCGGTCATTAGCAGTCCGTAGCTCCATCGTGCAACACCAGGGCGTTCTTATCGGTGTCTACTGTGACCTCGCCTTGTGGCCCCGTATAAACGGCGTGTTGGGCGGTCGTTCCTCTGCGAAGTTGTACTTGTACGTTACTCATATCTTATAGTTTTAAAGTTTTGTAAAATCGCACTCACCTATAACTTCAACTTCAAAAACAGGATTAACAGTTGTTAAAACCGCTGTGTTGAAATCTATGGTGACTTGAAATCTGATATTATCTGTATCTTCTATAGCGGACACCTCAAGTGATTGTACCGAAAAATTAGAAGCTACATCATTATGAACGGTAGACGCTAATACCTGTTTATCACAAATAAAAGCGTTTTGGTCGCTTCTGTCTTGAATTACAAAAACACTTTGCTCTAACGCCTTTCCATAACCATTAAAATCTAAAAAGGCTTTGACTGTTACAAACACTCCTGACTTACCCCCTCCCGCACCTCCTGCATTTAGACCGTCTAATTTAAATATATCAGTTGCAGTAAGATCGGGTATACCTGTTTTTCGTATAATACTTTTATAATTTTGTAATTCTTTTGTAGCTGTGGGGTGATCGGGATAAAAAGCTATAGCATTTTCAAGAACTCTACTATATCTAATCCAATCCCAATTTATATTTGTTAAAGATATTTTAGATTTATTATTCCAAATAAACGAAACATTTTCTACAAAAGCTAAATTTCTAGTTAATTTATCAGAGGAACCAAACTGTATATTGCTTATATTGTATGATTCTTCGTTACTAAAAGTGCCGTCAAAACTAAAACCCCTACTACCCGCGTAGGGTATAATCATAGTACCGCCCATAAAATTAACATCCACGGGGTACGAACTTGTAGGACTTGATTTTATATAAACACCTTTATTAGTTCTTTCTACGTATATATTGTAAACATCAGTAGAAGCGTCAGAATCAATATAAACAGCCGTTGTTGCGTTTTCTGCGTCTAAGTTAAAAAATGTAGGTTTTGATTGTCCGTCGGAAGATGTGTTTAGGTATAAACAAGAGTTCGTAAAACTGCCGCCCGAACCATTACCGACTATCGACAAGTTATTAAAACAATTAAATAAACATTTGCCCGATAGTCTCACACCTACATCAACACCCGATCCAATCGGTATTTGCCATACTTTAATTCTTTCAAAGTTTATCCTGTAAGAATCTTTAATTAATACAGCTTCAGTTTGTGCATTAGTAATATTGTCGCATTCAATCGTCAAGTCTCGAACAGTAACATAATTCGCATAACCCCCCACAAGTCCTGTACCATCAATTATTAAAGCCTTACAATCGTATGGTTTTATTATGGTACTATCCATACCCTCACCATAAATTGTAACACTATCTAAATTTAAGGCAGTAGATATTTTATATTCACCTTTAGGGAAGTAAACAGATTTTTTGGTATCTATAATACTTTGAATCCGAGTAGCGTTATCATCTCCTGTAGTGTGATCCGTACCGTCATTCTTAACTCCGTAATCCAAGACATTTACAACGTCAGTAAACCTATCACTAAGACTCCTAGCGGTCGTTGAACCTGTAGCTACAGGTGTTCCTAAATCCCTAGTCCAAGTAGCTAAAGACCTCGTATCGCTTGTGCCTAATGCAGTTACTCGTGCTTCATTAACCGTAGTAACACTAGCAGCGGCAGTAGCAACCACACATACCTCAGCAGAGTTAGAAGGTATCGTATTAAATGTAATAGCTGTAGCACCTATCGTGTAGTCAGTATCTGGAACTTGTACAAGACCATCTATCGATACGATGTACGCTTTTGCGTCTGTTGTTTGCGGAGTAAATGAAAGAGTGAAGACGTTATCAGTTCCGTTACCAGTATGTGTAGATTTATAGAACCCAGCTAAGTTGGTATCGCTAAGTGCGATCTGTGTGTCTATGTATCCTTTGTTAACTGCATCTGTAGCAAGCGTACCGTCCGCTAAGTTCTTGATCTGCTTGTTGTTAGCGTTAAAGTTCGTACTACCTTCCAGTTCTTTCAAGCCGGAATCCGCACCTTCAGTAGCTTCTTCAGCTAAGTAACGGTTGTGTAAGTACGCTCTGTCTAACTCAGACTCTGTTAACACCGATCCGTTTTGGAAGTCTACGAGGTTCGCGTTAGGTGCTGACCTACGTTTTATACGCACTAACTCACCACCAGCAAGAGCAGTTGTTGGATTGCTTAGATTGATGCGTTGAGACGGAGATGTTTCAATGGTGTAGTTTGTAGTGATCGTTTGATCTACACCCTCGATTTCCACAATAACGTGTTCGTCCTCAAGATACGGAAAGTTAAAAGCAAAGTACTGCTGTGCTGCTGTTGCTGTATAGTCTACGTAGGTGTTAGCCATGATGATATATATTATTAATTATTGAGAGAGAAGAGCAAGTCCTTAGTCATTAACACGTTGTATTTAAGGGTTAGCTTCTATGAGTTCCTTTAAGTCGTTTCTTCCTAAAGCTCTTTCTACTGATACAGGCTCCCCTGTGTAAACGGATTTACCTCTAGCGGAATCAATTACTTGCTTGAGGGTCTTATGAGGTCCGTACTTATTGTAATCCAAAGTGCCTATTTCGTTTTCCTCTTCGCTTATAAATTCTTTTAATAAATTTTTATCCTTCATCATATTCTTAGCTGCCGCTTCATAAGATTTCCTGAAAGTCGTATTTAAAACTTGCAACGCAGGGTTAGAGACAGAGCCTATATCTGCTGTGCCTGTTCTTTTTTTAGAACCTTTTAACCACGCCTTCCTCCATTTCTTGTCCTTAACAATTTCTATAATCTTTTTATCTACATTTAATTTCTTAACTTCTTGATTAAATCTATAATGTAAAGACACTCCGTTATTATCTATAAACTTATACATATCGATGCCGCTAACTAAACCTTTACCTGTAGGAAATTGATTAGGTGGTTTAATTAACTGCCCATCTCCTTCTATGTCTTTTTTATACACTTCATCAAAGGCATTTAACTCCTCCGATCTTTCAGGAGCCCATCTAATAAAAGTATTCAACCAAGTCTTAGGAGATTGCATATCATGCCCAAAGTGGTCTGTCTTCTTATTACCTGTTGGGTTGTGGCCTGTTACTTTGTAAGCTGTTCTGTCTTGCCAAGTACCCCCTTTAAGTTCTTCAACGCTTCCTTTTTCAAAAAACAATTTTAATACTTTATTTATTTGAGATGGCATTAAAGCAAAAGAACCAAGCCAATCAGCAAGAACTGAATTTATATTTTCATCTTTCCCGCTCATTATTCTTTCAATGGACTTCATACCTCCAGCAACTGGGACTTCCCTGAAAAGCTCCGCAATGGACCTTAATACGAAACCTAAATGATTTTGGTCTTCTGTTAAAATAGGCTTTCCGTCTTCACCTGTAAACTCTTTCATTTCAGCGTAGTTAGCTAAATCGGCTCCTATAGCAAATGCGATAGACAACGGAAATAACTCCCTGTATCCCCATCCCTCTATAGTGTTAGCTTTAGCTTTAGGGTTTTTATGTTCAAACTTCCTACGTTGTTCTGGGGTCATCCAAGCTAAAGTCCCTAGAGCGACTCCGGCTGCACCCATACCGTATCCCGCAGCCATCATACCGCTTCCCATCAAAGTGTCTGTTATAGCGTCTCTATGGTATGCTATCCTTCTTCCTTTTAATTCTTTTATTTTTTGTTCTAGTTCTTCTTTCTCTTTTTGTAACTCTTGTCGTCTTTGAGGGGTAGTCTCTTCGTGTGCTATGTAATTATCTTTGTTCCTAATTTCACCCTCTACTCTTTTAATCCTACGGTTGTAAGGGTTTCTAATAGCTTGTGTTGCTGGTATTACAGGAACCCCAACACGTATCGAGCGACCCGCACCCCTAGCAACAACCGTCATTATAGGAGCAAGTAAATGTATCAACGCACCTGCCGATGGATTATCCTTTAATAGTTTCAATTCTTTAACAAACCTTAACACCGTGTCAGATATAGGCTGTGCTATCTCGGTTGGGTCTAAATTAGCTACATTAGAATCAAACAAAAGTTCTCTATTAATGGTATCAGTCGCAGTAGCGTTTACACCTTCTTGACTTAATATCTCGATACCTTGGTCCTTAGTCCATTTCTGTTTGTAAAGATCAGCAGCTAATTCACTAGCTCTATTAGGGTCATTAGGTATAGCTTCAAAAGCATCCTTCCACGCTTCAGACATAAGCTCTGACCTTAGTAACTGTCTTCTGAAAAGTTCATCTATAGGCATTATGCCACGCAGTGGTAGTTTAAGTAATTCGTTTAACATCTTACCAATAGGCATACGAGCAAATATATGTTGAACTCCAGTAACTTTTTCCCCACGTAACCTCTTTCTTCTCGCTAATTCTTCGGCTGCCTCAAACAACTTCTCAGGGTCTCCTAGTGAAATATCTCCAGTTAATCTGTTCGCCCCTGCTGCACCTGTTGCACTTTCTAAATTCTTAGCCGTCATAGCTACAGCCCTGCCTGTTCCTTTCCAGTTTTTAAGTCCTTCTCTTAAACCGTAAGCATTAGCTTTTAAAACTTGTAAAGCACCTATCTGAGTGCCTCTGTATTTTTTAGTACTCATCAAGTCAGCAATAGGTTCCGCTCCCAGTTTAGCAAACTGCTTGAATGTACTAGCGATTCCACCTAAAGCACTAGCAATAACAGAACTAGTCTGCCATATCATTGCGTAAACTCTGTTATTACCCCACCCCTTAAAGAACCTAGATAGTTTAGTCTCAACATCTCTTTGTGCAGCAAGCATCGCTTGTTTACGTACAGATTCATATATCCGCTCCTCCCTAAAAGAATCTTGGGCTGCGTCTATATCTTTCAACTTGTCACGCATTCTTTTATCAGAGTCTCGTATCTCTTGTCTAATTTTATCCGTGCTTCTTACCTTTTGGGGGCCAGTTGGTTTAGGTGCTAAGTGTGCTCTCATCTCTGATACTACACCCCTACCTTCCATCTCAGCTCTTCTAGCTAACTCTTCTTTAAGTTCTTTTTTCTTTAAAGCTTCTGCTTCCAACTCATCGTAAAACTTAATCTTCTCTTGCGTCTCTACTAGTACAGGATCAGTTTCTTCTATCTTTCTACCCGCTCTTTCAGCTGCCCTGCTATCTAAGTCATCGTCATCACCTAACCTCGCTCGTCTTTCGTCTAATCGTTTCTGTGCAATAGCTCTTCTTTTACGGATAGATTCCAACATCTTAGCTTCCTGATAGGCCTCATCCATTTCCAACCTAGCTCTATCAATATCATCAACACGTTGACGCATATTTTTACGAAGGAAAGCAATATCTTTATTTACTTTCTCTAACTCGCCCGGAACTTTACTTGGTCCTTTAGGTTTAGTTATCTCAGCTCGCTGTTGTCCCAATGGACCTGTTTCTACCTTTAAGAGTCTAGCACGTTCCTTTAACGCCTCTTCTAATTTTAAAGCATCTGCTTCATTGGCTTCATGAAACTTTATTCTATTCTTTAAATCTTCTATCTCAGCGTCTGCTTCTGCTTTCTTAGGTTTATCTTTAGGGCGTATCTTGTTTATATCACCAAACCTTTTCTGTAATTCTTTAAGACGCTTCTCCAGCTGTGCTTTCTGTTTAGCTTGTGCTTTAGCTACCTTACTGGGGTCTTGTAAAGATATGTCTGACTCGACTACTTGTTTCTGTAATAACTTTTTTGTTTTGTTATTTACCTTACGGATAGTAGCTAAGTACGATCCAACAGCTTTCTTATTAGTCCAATCAGGTGCTGGTCCTACTTGCTGCCTAATCTTAGCTATGTCTCCTTCCTCAAGTAACTCCAAGTAAGTCTCTAGGCGGCTCTCTTCTTGTGCTAATTGTTTAGCTTCTCGTTTACCGGTGGCATAGAAATCTAACTTTTTCTGTATGTCTATCTCTTCCTGGGACTTATCTTTTCCTTTCTTAGCTTTTTGTTCTGGTTTTAAACCCGCAAACTCTTGTTGTGCTTCTCTTAACTTCTTCTGTAACCTAGATATTATAACTTCTTGAGGTATTTCTTTAGGTTTCTTTTCAGTAGCTTCCCTTAGTTTATTTTTAAAATCTTGAGTAGCTTGTCTGTCTAGTTCTTCGCCTAGTCTTTTAAAACGAGGTCTTACATCTAGAGCATCTTGTATGTTTTTAAATAAAGTAACATCAGCTTCATTCTCTATTGTTTGCCTTAATGACTTCTCTACATCACTCCATGCGTCACTCTCCGCCCCAGCTCTTTCACTAAGTACTGTTTGGTAGTTATATTTAGCAGCATCCTGTCTATGTGATTGCATCCCTCTACCTATTAAAGTCGATAATGGGTCGCTAACTTTTTGATTTAACTTCCTTAAAAATACGACTTCATCTAAAGCAATCTGTAAAGCCCTGACATCTTTATTACCTCCTTCTCTGAAAGTATGTATAGCTTTTGTGAATATAGAAATAGAATTATCGTAAAGTTTTTTACCTTCTCGGATAATATTAGCACCCTCAATGGTTGGTACGTCCCCACCTGAAAAAGCAGCTTTAGTTCTGTCTATCAGGCTTTGTAATACATTATCTCTTTTTAATACTTTAGGTTTAGGTGTTGGTACTGCTTCGGGTTTAGGAGGTTCAGCCTCCTTAATAGGTTCTTCTTGAACTGCAGTCTCAGGTTCTTTAGCTGTAGGTTGTACTGGCTCTTCTACTTTCGTAGGTTCTTCAGTTTCGACCTCTACTTCTTCCTCTACGGTTTTAGGCTCCTCAACTACCTCTTCCTCAACCTCTCTAAGTTTCTCATCTGGAGCGTCTAACTCTTCTTCCGTTAAACTTTGTTCTTCCTCTATAGGTTTAGGGTTAGCTTCTGCCTCATCAACTCTAGCATTCTCTTCTTGTATTTCCTCTTTAAGCTGTTGGTTTAATTCTTTAGCTTCCTCTAATTGCTTTCGCTGTTTCTTTAGTTTAGCTATTTTAGCATTCTTTTTCGCAAAGTTAGTAAAAATCCCAACATCATCAGCTTCTTTCTGTATCTCTTTGTTGATGTCGTCTACCTGCTTAACTAACTCACTCTCCATTAAATCAGTGAGTTTTACAGCTTCAGCTCTACCTGCTTTTCCTTTTGTCCTCCAGTAACTGAATAACCCAACACCTCCGTGTAAAGCTGTATTTAAAGTCGCACCCACTCCCGCTGATACTAATAAGTCCCTGTAAACACCTTCTTTAACATTACCTGATTCATCGAATAAATCTTGTTCTTGTAATAAACCGGAAACCGATTGCCTGAAAGCAGACTCAAGAATACCTATAGCAGCTCCACTAACAAGTTTCTCCCCTCCTTTTGTTACGATGTTTCTGTAAGAAAACTTACTTCCTGTTTTTGGTTGTAGGAATTTAAACACAGGCAATCCGTCTATAACTTTAACAACAGGACTAGCGTTAAAAACACCAGCAGCCATTACCTCGGATAACTTAAAAGCTTTCTGCGATTTGTAATGTAACTGTATCTTTTGGTTGGCTATGTTAGATAACGCACCAACTGTTACTTCCGCAGCACCAAAACCAAGTAATCCTAACGGAGTAGCTTTAAAAGGCTTCGTAACTTTAGCCGCAGCCTTTGCTCTATTTAACCATTTAATGTAAGCAAGATTACTAGCTATAGGGGCAGTGAGTTCAAAGCTAGTTCCTAAAGTCAAACCAAACCACTGCTCACTTGAAAACGCCTCACTAGTGCTTTGTTCTTGTTGCTTTGTTGTAAGTTGAGTGTTTGGATTAAGAAGTTCACTTACCATTATATCCGCCGCATCTTCATACGGAGCGGGTAATCTTTCTTCTAACGGTACTGTAGAGTCGTCAACTTCCTCCTCCTCAAATTGAGGTTTACTATCACCGTATTTACTCTTTCTTAACTCTTCAAAAGTAGGCATATTATAAAGGTTTCTTAGGTCTATCTATTAAATCAAGCTGCACAATACCGAATCTTAGTAGATCGTCAACATTCGTAATCCCTAACTCAATGTATTGTTCTGCTATTTCTTTTTCTTCAGCAGTCAGTTGCACGCCTTCTGTATCTTTAGTTAGGATGTCAGCCCATTCATTTAATTTAATTTCAGCTTCCGATCTACTACCAAACAACACAACATCATCAGTATCTAAATCTAGTTCACTTACTTTCTTAACTCCATCCCTACTGTAACTAGATAAACCAAAGTTATAATATGAAAGTCTTTGTTGGTTTATGAAATTCTTTGACTCCATATCTATTCTATCATCCTCTATAGTTTGACGTTTTATAGAACTTATAGGTGCTCCTCTTTTAACTCGCATTAAAGATTCGTAAGCTACGTCTTTACCAAATGTTTTTAGTTCTTTAGTGCGTACTTGTTTAATATCCACTTCTAACTCAGCTCTCTGAACTTCCCCCTCGACGGATATTTGACTCTCAGGCTTCATTTCTAACACATCGTTTTTGGCTTCAACAATTCTCAACCAACGCTCTTTCTCTTGTCTTTCCAGTTGGTTTACAAGCTTAATAGTTTCCTTGTCGTCTTTGGGTGCAGCGTTCTTTAAAGCTTCTTGTATCCTCTCAGTGGCACTACGTTGAAACTCCCGTCCTGATGTACCTTTATAAATTTCCTCAACCTCGGCTTCGGTACTCAAGTAGTCTTCAGCGAAGTATGTTTCTGTTTCATTCTTAATCATTTTACCTATAGAAGAACCTACGCCCTTGTAATAGGTGGAGTTTAGGATCGCACCTCTTTCTTCCGCTTCTATGCCTAATTGATCCAGTGTGTCCCAAGATACATAATCTTTCTTTTGCTTTAATATAAAATCTTTAACAGTAGGTGGTTTATCCGTCTGACTTTCAGCCCACTCCAAGAACTCTTCTTCTTGTTGCTTTTTATAATCAGCAGATAAATTAAGCGGTTGGCGAGGTCTTACTAATACATCTTCTCTGATACTATTCAACCTCGCCCTATTACCCATGTATAATTCTAAAGCAAGATCAGGAGCGTCCTTTGATTGAGAGAGTTCAGATAATTTATTTTCATACGCAGCTACAGGATTTCTAGATTCCACAATAGAGGAAACTACCTCATCTAAAGTTTTTGGGTTATTTTTAAGCTCTGAGCTCAAAGTTTGTAAACTAGTTTTTAAAGCCGAAATCTGGTTAGGTTCTATCGCACCTCCAAACTTTTGCTTTCCATGTAAACCAATTAATGCGGCTTCGTAGAAACCACCAAAGTTCTGTTGTTGCGTAGCTTTAGATACTGTTCCTTGTTTTGACTCAGCTGTCTCTAGAGTTGTTATGAAATCATTAATGGTTTTAACAGACTGAGCGGAACCAAAAACACGTCTGCCGTTAACTTTCATTAACTCCATAGCAGTAACGAAAGACCTAGCATCTTTAAATTTATCTTTTGTTATTAGAGTGTCAAGCTGTGCTGTATAACCGTCTAATAGTATTTTCTGCCTAGTAGCTGGGTCAGTTATGCCCTGCTCTACCATTATAGCTTCTCGTTGTTCGGCTATGAGTTCTAGGCTAAAGGGATCGATCGAACCGTTCACTGTAGCTTGCCCAAGCTGAGTTATTAAATCTTGACCTTGGCTTGCTATAGTAAACCCTTCCCTGTTCGTCTCGTACTGAGACATTAACTTTGCTTTTACACCAGGAACGACTGAGTTCCACAAAGCCTTAGAAGCCAAGCTATCTGCTACATCACCACCCAAAGTCTCACTTAACGACTCCCACTCTTTACTAATCGCTTCGTCGATAGCTTGTGATGTTTGCTCCCTCTTTGTATACTTCTGTATGTCTACTAAAGATTCTGCTTGTTGCTGTAAACTAGGAAGCGTAACCGTATTTAAGTGCTGCTTTAATAACACCTGATCGAACTTCTCTTGTTCTCTTTGCTCCTCTTGAAACTGTGCAGCTTGTGCTTTATCTATTTGTTGCTCTCTTATAGCTTCTTTCTGCCGGAACCCCAGATAACTTTCACTTAGCTTACCAACCTTACTGAGGTCACCTGCAAACTTTAGTAACTTAGAAGTTCCTACTTGTGGCTTAGGTGCTTGTAGTTGTGTAATCCCGTATTGATAGCTAGGCAGACCAACAGGTTTAACGCTAGGGGCTTCGCCTAATCCTTGGACTTCTACTCGTTTCTTAGTTGTCATTATCTTCCCCCTATTGCAAGTGGTCAACGAGCTGGTAATGTGTATTGATCCGTGTCGGGCATATAACTAGAAGTTCCCATGCCTGTGTCTATGTAAGCAGGTCGTAGTGTATTTTGAAAACTTTTACCCATCGAGTAACCACTCAGTCCTCCTTGTGCTATACTTAAACCCATACCTAAAACACTTGGTTCATCTTTAATCGGATCAAGGATCGGTCTACTTAGTCCCATTATCTCCTGCTGAGATGCTAATCCTAATTGCTCAAGATTTAAACCGTGACGTAAAGCATATAGTTTATCTTGCGATGTAAGGGCTGCTACTTGCCCTGCTTGTTGTCTTATATAGTCATCCATTAATGCTTGAACAGATAAGCCAGACACACCTGCCTCACCTGCTGCTACTACCGCCTTCGACTTTATAGCTTCACCAGCTTTTGATACTCTACCTTTTTCTTGTCGTATTGTTTCTTGTTGCTGTTGTCTTTCTAATACGGCGGCACTTCTTTGGAACCCTGCTTTTCTTTGAGCAGCAGCAATAGATTGTGCTTGCAGTTGGCGTTGCATATCAGCTTGTTGTTTAGCCGCTTGATACTGCATACGGGCTTGCTGACGCTGGCCTATAGCCGACGCACCAGCTGACGCTGCTCCTAATGCTAAACCTGCTAATCCAATGCTACACATATACTTACTTCCTCTCTAATATAAATGACATATAGCCGTCCAAGTGACAATCGTTAAACTCTGCACCTAACCACTTCAACCACCTATAACTCAACGTGTTACTCTTCATAACAAAGTTAGTTAAGTAATCAAAGCCGTCTAACAATCCTTCCATACGTTCCTTAGAGTGTTTCAAGAAGAACTTCTTAATCGTCGGTAATCTTCTAGTACCTAATAACCAAGCACTTCCGATATTAGTACCTTCAATAGGAGCTACACCAAAGGAACAATACAAGTTATTCATCTCATCCTTTACACTGTAGCACTTAGTAGAACAACTATACGATGTATATACAGCATCTCTAGGGTGGTGCATAAGTCCAAGTATCTCTAGCATATCGTCCTCCCGTAAATCTTCATACAGATCAACAGCGTCAATATCAAGTTGTGCTTCATCTATTCTAAGCTCCATATCTTCTACTTCTCGGTATGAACATAGATTCAAACTCTGCACCTAATAACTTAACTGGCAATGCACTATCGCTTTTAACTTCGATAGTAGCTTCATTAGGTTGTGCTTGTACGGGGAATCTAAAGTGTCCGTTCTGTGGTGTGAATTGATTAAGTGTTAAGTTAGCTCCTACAATGTCAGGATTAAAAGCGTAGCTATATGTATCCCTGTACTTCGGAGTTACTTCAACAGTAAAGTGTCCGGTGTCTGCATAGTCTATACTACCGTTACGTATTGTTTGATAAGCATAGTCAGATGCACTGCGACCACCTCGTTCTGTTGGTTGCTTTAACGTCTGATTGGAGAACCTGTACAACATATTGTACGGCTTACCTGCAAAGAATGGAGTAGAAGTAAGATCACCTAAAACAGTCCCAGCAGAAGAAGATGTACGAGTGAAGGGGGTGTTGTGACCGTTCTTCGTATATATAGCTACATCAGTAGGATCATAGAGGAAACCACTTATAGTAGTAGTCTTAGAAGCAGCGTCGTAGCTAGTAGTTAAATCAGCTCCATCTACCTTACTATCAAGATACAAAGTATAATCTAAGTCGGTGTCTGTTATACCGTCTTCAAGTGTAAGTTTCTCTAGATGTAAACCGTCAGTATCTGCTGTTATTAAATGCAACTCACTGTCGATAAAGTCAAAGCCTCTAACGTCTCTATCAAAAGTAAACTTCATCCAAGCACTTTGTACTTTCTCTTTATTACTCCAGAAGTATTTATATATGAATAAAGTCTTAGGGTCTTTAGATGTACCTATAACAATAGTGTTCTCAGACTGTGAACCTACGATTCTATTTACATCTGATGTAATATACTTAGGTACTTGTTGGGTTATCTCTTCAGCGTTAAACGTCTCAGTATTGTTATCAACAAAGTATTCATATACTCCTTCAAAGTCTTTTCGTTTAAATGGGAAGTATATATAGTTACCTAATGCTACTGGTTGTATACCGTCTGATAGATCGTACTCAGTTACAGGAGATATAGCTACAGTCTTAGGTGATAACACATCTGCTCCACGAAGTACAAACTGTGACCCTTGACTGAATAACATCAGCTTCTCTTGGAATGGTACAGCGTGTTCTAGTATAGCTACCTTTGTGTGACTAAGTCCGACATCGATAACTGCACTGTCTAGTAACTGCTGTGTAGTAGTACGAAAGAAGTTAAAGTACTCATCAGCCTCAGAGAAGATAATGTTGCTATCTGTAAGTATACCTAACCGGTTCTTAAAGAAGAATAGGTCTCGTATACGCTTACCGACGAACGACGGAAAGGGATTGGTGTTGTCGTCACCTGCTGATCTAGCCGCCCAACCACCTCGTGCGTTTCTGTCAGTAGGACCATAGTATAATGTACCCAACTTCCAAGGTAGATAACCTACAGTAGCTGCTGTATCTTTTGTCTCGTCTACCTCAGTCCATACATCTTCCCAGTCAGTACCTACACCAGGCTCAGTATCAGCAGCTGCTCTGTTTTCTACATCTAATCTGTAGTAGTTGCTATTGTGCTTTACATATAAAACATCATTAGGAGTAGATAGTCTAAAGTCTGTTATTGTATCACCATTAAAGAATGGAGTAAGAGTTACAGGCATCGTATCAGTTGTTAACAATGTATCGATACCTTCTAACGCACTAGTTTCTGATTCGTCTTGGAAATAACCAACTGTTTCTATCCAGCTACCATCACCAAAGTCAGTCTTATCTTTAGTGGAAAACCGTACATAGTAATCGTCTTGGTCGATGTCTGCATCACCTATTACTTTAACAGGGCCGAACCCATTGTAACACTTTATAGGTAACTCTGTAATGTTACTTACTTCTCTGTATACAATACCTAACGCTTGGTCTCCCAAACCGTCTTCTGCTCGTATATTAAATGGACCTTCTGTACTTGTAAGTTTAATAACAGAACCACCTAAGCTTACTTGGAAACCTCCATCAACAAACGATACAGTGGTTACTTGTACAGGGTCAGTGCCTACATTAGTGGATGAGTTAAAGGTAGCAGGGGGTACGTAGTAATCTCTATCTCCTGTTTTTACTTCTATCCAGCCGTGCCAACCTATATCACGACCACCAAAAACATCTTTTTTCCTTACCCTCCTATATGCTTTATACTGTAAAGATACAGGATTAGATGGGTTGAAACCACTGCCTTTCTTTAAGTTTCTAGCAGCTGTTATAACTCCTTTAGTTACTATTAATTCAGCTGATGCAGTAGCAGCTCCTGACTGTATGATATTAACTTGTAGTTTTACTTGGTACTCAGTCTTAACTTTCCTGCTTCTACCATAGCTTATTCTAGCACTAGCTCCACTCCTATCAACAGGTTCCTCTGTTTCTAAAGTATAAGTACCTGTAGAGTGTCCGCCTAACCAACCGTCACCTGTAGCAGATGGTCCTGGATTTATAGTGATAGCAGATACACCTGAGTTTGTATTAACTACACTTTCATTTATGCAGTCGTACAAATCCCTAGCTATAAAACCTGTATCTGCGTGGTTGCCTTTAGGCTCCACATCAGCGGGACCACTTATATAAGTAGCAGGTTGAACAGATGTATTACCGTGGCTCGTACTACTGTAATCGTGATGTTGTCCTTGTAACGCTGCGGCTACAGGTACTAACTTATCATCTACATATATACTGTAAGCTTTTTCATAGTCTCCTAACTTAACAACAATTAAAGCTTCATCAGTAGGTGGTGTAGACTTTTGTTCAGTAGCTTCACTTCGTTGTATGAATCTATTCTTATTAACAAGGAACGTATAGTCAGCTACTGTTAACGCTCGTAAGTCAGATAACGGATTAGCTACAGCACCTAACGATGCTTGTCCTCCTAAGCTCAGATAACTATTAGCTATAGAAGTTACAGCTACTGATACCTTTGTACCGTCTGCTACATTGATAACACCTATACCACCTAACGATACAGCTACACAGTATTGATTCTGTTCGGATCGTTTAACGAAGTGTGTGAATAACTTATCAGCATTCGTGCTATCTGTATTTATCTTCTTTGTATATTCAGTAGGAGGTCGTTTAACCAAGCCTTCAACTACCGTAGCCCAAGCGTTAATCTGTTCGTCGCACTGACCGGGAAACCGTAAGTTGTCAGGCTGTTGTGATACGCCCTGTGCGAGATTCGGTACACTGTTTACTAACAGAGGCATATATCTACTATCTATCTAAAACTCTAAGTACGCTGTAGTGGTCAAATATTGTACGATCAGCATTCTCTGAGTCGCTGTCTATCGCACGTGCTTTAGCTTCTATCTCATCTCTTAAAGCAAAGCCTTCTATCTCTCTACTACCTAAGAATCTATTAGCAAAGATACGAGCTGCTTTAACTGTTATGTAATGACGGAATTGTTCGGGTATATCCGTGAAGTCTAAATCAAAAGTAATAGAGGCTTTCACCTCTTTCGTCCATACATCCGTGTGATTCTTTCTGTCGTATAACAAAAGCCCACGTTGTACTGGATCGCTGTCTGTATAAATTTCTGGGTCTAAGTCTACTCTTAGCGTGTTGCTTGGTAGGTTAATCTTAGACGTTGAAGCATCGGGAGTAAGTGGATACTCGTGCTCTGTATTGAAATGCCAACCCTCTGACTGTATAGCTTTACTAGTCTCGTCGAGTACGGCTTCGGCTTGGACGACTGATACGGGTACTGCTGTACCTCCTAACGTATTAACAGGAGCTTCCCCGATAACACTGATCATTGTATTTACTGCGTTTAGTTTAGTCGTCAGAGCCATGATAAGTTATAAGTATAAAAATACTCAGTGAAGGGGAGCGGAACGAATCCAGACCTCCCCAACACCGAGAGAAGAGTTACGAAGCTAGTTCGATAGCACACTCAGGACGGAGGATTCCGTGACCCATAGCATACTTAGCAACAAACAATGTACCTTGACGCTCAATCTGATATTCAGACTCAGTAGCCAAGTCGAGTAACTTAACGGTTCCTACAGCAGCACTGTGAGAAACGATACCGAAGGTATTACGGAAGTCTCCGTCGTACCCTACTCCGTTACCGCCGAATACATCATTGCTACTACCAGCGTCAACTCCAGTTCCACCAGACAAATCAGTTGATGGGAGGTGGTTGGACTTGTAGAGGCTGATACCAGCGATTTGTGGAACGTTACCAGAAGCGATACTTCCTTGACCTCCGATGTCGGAGTTAATAACAGAAGTAAGGCTGAAGGTGTTAGAAGCGTCAGCACCTGTTACTAACTTGTAGTATTCAGCAGGGCGAAGAACGCAGAAACGACCGTCAGAAGGAACGTCTTGTTCGTCAAGCCTTTGAGCAGCAGCAAACAAAGCACCTACTAACTGAGCACCAGTGAAGGTATCAACAGCAGTTGGGTCAAGGCTACCACGACCGAAAGCTTCTCCAGCTACATCGTAGGTAGAACCCGCGGAAGTAGTTGTAAGGTTAGCAGAGTCGCGAGCAGCAGCTAAGAATGTTTTAGCGATAGCAGTATCGAAACGGACGGCAAGAGCTTTACCCAACTCGTTAGCGTAAACGCTGCGGATGTCGTAGTGATTCTTTACGTCGTCGATGTTAGCCAAGAAAGTAGAAGCAACAAGCATCTTATCGATGTTGATGATCTTCTCGCTTTTCTTAACGTCGCTGAGGTAGCTGTTTCCACCGTCGGCAATGTTTTCGCCGGGAGTGTGGTACGAAGCAGAAGCGATTCCAGTTACTGGGAACTGTGCAGACTTGCCGCTGTCGATGGTTCTGATTGTGTGTAGAGGTTTGAAGATGTTAGACTCCTCGAAGGTTTGCAGAATTTCTCCGCTGAACTTCTTGAGAAACAACGCATCGTTATCTGATCCGCCTTCAATAAGACCTACACGACTGGGGGAAGTATTTCCATTTGCCATAATATATGATCTCCTATGTTAATTAGTTGTGAATGTGTGTTATTTGATTACCGTTTGACTTTCACTTCGTTCGTCTTCACAGGATTGTCCGCCGCAGCGGGTCGAGGGACTAGTTGTTGCTAGTTGTCGATTAAATTTATCTATTAGTAAACAGGAAAAATGATTGACTGTCAACCTCTTCGACCACTCGGACCAAAGTAAAACCCTAAGATACAAGGCAATATTACCGTACATCCCATAAGGCTGATGTGTCCAGAAGAGATGGTGATCGGTGTTTGGTGGGCTTGGAAACTGATGAGTCCAAAGAAGAACTCGTTGACACCTTCTCCGTCTGCGTTTGTAAAGGTAACGATTTCTGCTTGGGGATAGAGGGTGCAAAGGATGATACAGCTACAGAGCGTAGACACCCCGATAACAGCAAGAATACGACGAGTAAAAGAAACAAACTCACCAGTACCTCCTTTAGCGATTTCAGCTTGTAGTCGAAGGAAATTATCAGACGAACGAGCCTCTCTCGCCATTTCAAGATCATGCTTGTTCTGTTTGGCTTCAAAGACATATCCGAACACGCCTTTAAGAATCGCCCCCATAGCAGTGCTGCCACCGCCCGTGATAAATAACATAAGTAACTCACCCATCTCACTTTAAGTCTCCGTATCGTAAGTTCTCAAGTAGTTCTTCATGTTTGCCTACTTGCTTTTCCATGAACATTAAACGCATATCTTGAGTAGCATCAGCAGGTAATGCACCAAGCTCTCCTCTAGGCCACTTCACTCGGAACTCCGCATTAAGTTCTACGTCGTGTTTGATACGCATGATCTCTAGGTCTAACGTATTAAGCTTGTTCCACAGGACGCTATAACCCCACACAGCTGTACCGACTATACCTATTACTTTAGCAACAAATGCAAGGTTAGCTTTAACCTGTGTGTTCTCGTTTAACTCTTTCATTACAGTCATCATAACGAAAAACCCCTAGCGTCAGCAAACCAATAACCAACGCTAGGGGAACTCTACCTATATATGAATGAACAACTAAATACTACTTACTTGCAAACGTCTGTCAATCTCTTCGTGATAAGCTTTATCACCGCTCTTGTACCTGGGGTCTGACTGAGCACGAGCAAGCTCTTGCATAGAACGAAAAGGCATAGTAGATGCACCATTGACTCCTCCTTGCGTAAGCTTCGGCTTAGCTCCTACCTCATTTTGATAGCGAGCGTAAAGACCTTGGACTGCTAACTTAGCTTGCGAAACTGTACCACCCGTAACGGCCTCGTCAAAAGCTTCAACTTCTTCCTGTGGTAAATTCTCGTTCGCCCACTCAGCCATCGCTTCGTAGTTCCCTTGAGCCACGCTTTTGATTTGTCCTTCTTCAGATTGTAACAATGCTTGTTGACCAGCGGCGTAGCTATCTACTAAGTCTCTAGGTAGTCCAGCTTTCTCTAAAGTGTTATAAGTTTCCTCACTAAGTTGACCGTCGTTTTCAAAGAACTCTTTACTTGCCTCCGCAACCGCTTGGTATGCTTCACTAGTATTCTCTTCAGTTTGTTCTTCTTGGTCCTTAGCTTTCTCTTCAACTTGTTCAGACTCTTCCGTACCTTCTTCAGGACTTTGTCCAAGTTTCTTTTCCAATTCGGAGTACGCTTTCGACATATCCTCTGGACTCTTGAACTTTTCGGGGAGCCATTCCGGGCGGTCGCTTTGCTCTTGCGGTAGTTCCTCGCTCTCGGTGTTGGTTTCTTCTTCGGGTTCGATTTCGCTTGGTGCTTTCTCATTTATCTCTACTCGGTGTAATTCAGCCATTGTTTGTTATTCCTCTTGAGGTGGTTCTTGTTGTTGGGTTGCCATGTACTGCTCTTGTGCAGCATTGATAGCAGGTGCTACAGCAGGTCCGCCTAACTTCATCATCATCTCTTGTTGTTGAGCTTGCTGCATAGCTTGTTGAATTTCTTCTTCCGTCTTGATTAAGCCTTCAGTCTCTATACCTAGAGCAGTAGCACGACGTTTAAAGTAATCACTAACGTTTAAGTATTGAGTAACAGCTTGTGGTCCTACTACTTGGTTAGCTCCAGCCAGGAACATATCTAATCTATTAAGATCATTACCACGACCTAGAGCTTCAACACCAGTAACAATAGTAGGCTTAACAATATCTTTAGGTATCTTAGGTAGACGCTTGTCCTTAGACATCTTAGCCATCAACCTAGTAACGATGGGTAGCTGTAGCTCCTGTGATAACAAAGAGTAAAGACCCCCTAATGCAGCTTCTAACTCTTGACTGAGCATACGTATCTCTTCAGCTGTTACTCGTTCTGCATCTCTAACTACTCCTGATGTAAGTAGGAAAGCTTGGCTAAGTCTATCTGTTATGCCAGCCATAGTAGCTTGAGCAGTACGGAAGTCATTAAACTTATTAAGTTGTAACACCGATACATCTGCTTCACTACCTTGTACGATTGCTCCGTTCGGTGCTTCTGCTAAGGTTCTCGATCTTGTTGTACCGTTCGGGTTGACCATGAACAATACTTTAGCAGCCGCTGCACTACCTTCGACGATAGCTTTTGTAAGTGCTTCCAACGACTTGAGGTCTCCGATGTACTCTTCAACAAAACCTCTGCCGTAGTCCTCTCCATCAATCTGGGTGTAACGTAAAGGGAGCCATGGGGACTTATCGATTGGATACTTACCCACACTTTCTTCAATGAGGATACCTTTGACATCTTGATAAACGTTGAAGTGATCTCCTTCTCGTACTACCGCTGTATATAGATCACAAGTGTTTTCCTTCTCTTGCTTGTATACTTCCTCACGAACACTCTCAGGGAGCATCATAGGAGCTACAGTTTCTTTAATAGCTATGTGTGTAACGTTACCCATTGGATCACGCTTGATAACATAACGATCAAGTTTAAAGACACGCATACCACCTTCGTCCGGTAGGTATAATAAAGAGTTACCAGTAACAAGTAAGTTCTTGAGTGCTTGGAATATACCGTTCCTAAAGTTCT
>Ga0209600_1000303_pt1 | contig 40032 bp, 42 predicted proteins | sample COGITO_mtgs_1104_FD_185518 | JGI IMG/M metagenome (GOLD analysis project Ga0209600, IMG submission 185518) | Pelagic marine microbial communities from North Sea - COGITO_mtgs_110421 (SPAdes) (version 2) | ecosystem: Environmental > Aquatic > Marine > Epipelagic ... | reverse complement strand
ACGGATGTTAGCGGGGCAGCAAGTGCTATCGCTGGCAAAACAGACGCGATTCCACTCCTGGAATATGGCATGCAGGACATGGCCGTGTGCGCGTGTGCGCTGTGCGAGAACGGCTACTTCTGCAGTGGGGGGGAACACAGGCAACGGTGTTCCGCTGGAGGGAGGACCAACCCCACTCTCGGGAGCATGGACGAGAGCAGTTGTGTCAGCCCAGGTATATGAAAAACACATACGTTTAGAACTAAGTGCTTCACGCCCTGACCAGGCTTTGTTGTTGGTAGGTGCGGATGGTGGACCGCAGTCGGCTGACGACCGCACAGTTTACTGATGGGTACACTTGCAAAGGTTTGAATTGCATGTTGTCCAAAGTGGAACCAGAGTGCAGTCCTCGTGCTTGTACCACAACTTCCCCTCCTTGATAGTATATCTAGACTCATTGGCTTTCCGCCACTCGAGCTGTTTCCTGGCCTCTTCTTTTGCTTTGTCCGAGGCGTGTGTCGAGGTGACGCCTTTCTTCGAGATACCTCTCATGGCTCACTTTTGCGCTTCATGTCACCGGAGCCCCTCTGTACTGTATAAAGCTTCCAAAAAAGCAGTGTGAACGGCATCTTTCGATATTTAAAGAGTTCCACAATTCCCTTGTCACGCACCGCTGTTTTCCAACACTGTCCGCAATCAACGTTATTATGTCTCTCAATTTCGTGGCCGCCGTCAACAGGTACACCGCTCCAACTACCATCGAGGCCGAGGAGGAACAGTACCAACAGGGCTTGAAAGCCTCTCTCGCTCATGTCGATCATGAGTTGGACCGGGTCTTGGCCCTCTCTCTCAAGGAGGAGGCCGACCGGATCGCCGCTTTGAATCCTCAAGCCGATTCTTCTGGAGAAGATGAAGATGAGGTCGATTCTTCTGAGGACGGTTCGTCTATGGATGAGGTCGATTCTTCTGAGGACGATTCTTCTGGAGAAGATGAAGATGAGGACGATTCTTCTGAGGATGAAGAAGATGAAAAAGCGCTGCAAAAGGGCATTGCTGCCTCTTGGAGGATGCACAAGGTTGACAAGGTGCCCTCCGACAGACCCGCCAAGAAGATCCATTGGGGCACGAAGGAGCCTTGCAAACAGGACACAGGTTTGAAGTCGACTGAAACAGTTATGGCCGAGCAAAAAGAGGCCATGAAACGTCGCCAGGATGAGGGGAAGCCGCACGTGCTTGAAGCTGAGAAGGAGGCACAGCAGACGATGAAAACCTGGACCGAGACCCACGGCAAATACATGGATCAGAGTTCCCAAGCGTACAGGGATGCGAAGTCGCGTGTTCATCACCAGGGCCAGGAAAAGGTAAAGGCAAAGAAGAAAGAATATGCACCTATTTCTTCCGACGCAGTCAAGAACTGGGCGTTTTGGCATGGGCTCACGTTGAAAAACGTGACGGGCGATGGATGTTGCTTTTGGTATGCCGTCATCGCTGCTTGCATCTCTGCTGGTATTGACATTGGTTTCACCCGAAGGGAAAAAGCTCTTGCCTTGAAGGCCATAGCGACTGGAAACTTCAAGGGTCTGTGGCACGAAGTAGTGCCAGCGTTGAAGAAGCGCGCGATCAAATTGGGAAAGGACCAGTTGGAAGCCAAGTTGAAGGCCTATGGCTTTGATCCCAAATTGGCCCCCGAGAGATATGCTGAAATGTATGAATCCGAAAAGCGGAATATCGAACGCAACATGTCCCCCCATGAGTGGGCTGATGATCAAATGGCCTCAACACTGGCAAAACTCTTGCGCGTGACCATCACAAACCTGACTGTAAGTGACACAGGGTCTGTCAGGCACACGCACTCGCATAATGAGGACGAGTCCGGGGAGCGTGCTGTTATTTACATTGCATTTCTTCCAGCTGGCGGTGGGAACGGGGAAGCAAACCACTACATGTATTGCCCTGCAATCCGTCCAGAGTCGAATTGAATAAACGTTTTGTTTTCTTCACGTTCTGCCCCTCTGTGTACTTCGGGGTTTTTGGTAGGTCCAGTATGTGTTCTTTGTTTCTTACACTGTGTCTAGCAGCACCCGTTTATTGCAAAGGCTGTATGTCATAACAGTGATCTCCCACTGGCATTCCCCACTGCTCCACCGCTTACAACGGCTCCCGTGTGCGGTTTTTCGGGAGGAGGAGGAGGAGGAGAGGGGGAGTGAGTGTCGTCTTCATCACTGTGGTAGCTACTGTAACAAGGTAGAGAGTGAAACATGCGAGCGCGCGTGGAGAGACATGCCCTTATATACATGTGAATCAGCCGTGCCTGGGGTATAAAAGACACACTGTGAGCTGCCGTGGCACACTATGCCGGTCGCCGGTGACAACCGTATGCATGAGTTGTGGAGTGAACTGGAGACAGCCACCGACCCAGCACGCAGGCGGCAGTTGCTTGGGTCGATAAACCACCTCGCCTCGCGCGAACATTCCTCTGGCACAAGCCAGTCGTCGTCGCGCAGGTATATGACAATAGACTAGGCTGCCTGGGGCTGTTTGGTATATGTCTGTGCCCCGGGCATATGCTGGAGCGAGAGTGAGGGAAGTAGGTGGTTTTGGGTTCGAAAAAAAGCCCCCTGTATTACAAATGTGACACGCATGGGGGCATGCTTGGGGCAAGACAAATACGCGCGTGCAAAACAGAGAGTGTTCGAGACACAATCAAGTGTTGTATAGCGTTTCTTTGTTAAAACATGGAAACCAGCCCAACAATCACTCAATCATGCCCCCCTCAACAGTTTCGGGGAGCGTGATTCCGGCCTCCTCAAACGCGGCAAGTCTCCGGGTAACCTCTTTGTGTGCCCGAAGAAACACTCGGTGTTCGAAAGTAACAAAGAGAAAAAACACAACGTGTGCCTCGTATGCCCAATGACCAACGACATTAGCATTCTTCTTAATGAACTTGAACAATATGTTGGTCTCTGTAGTCTCAACATCCCAGGCAGTGTAAGCATAACGCATGTTCCACCATAGCCAAGCCATCATAATGGAAAAACGGCAAATAACAATACAAAGTCTGTAACGTACATTGTACTTTTGCTCCAAGCCAGGCTGCAAGATCATCATCGCAAAACAACACGCAAGAATGAGGTACACATTTGCGATTTCGGGGCGGGTATCCGCAAATTCCAAGTACATAAACACGAATGGCCCCACCGTCTCGTACGCCACTGCCAGTGGGGATGTTGTCAATACATATCCTGGGACGATGATCATCCACACAGAAAGTGCTTTGGGGGCGACTGAACGAAAGATAATGGGGAATATCATCCAAAACGGTTCTTGCCTCTCGTGAAAATCAATGATTATCTTCAAAAACGCCACAAATGGCTTCAGTCCTTCTTCCAACGCAATCAAAACTTCTTCTTCGGAATACATTTGATACAGGTACGTCACCCATACAGGAACAAACGCAACGACGACGAAAACTATAGCACTGGTCCAAAACAAAACAGCCGCTGCAATTGGGCTTTCGCTGTTGAAAAATGGTGCGAAGATGGTCCCGACGACCATACCACCACAGCTGCTCATCATCAGGCTCGACGTTGGATTGTCTTTTGGAAAGGGGAAAAGACCCCCCACAGTGGAAACCATTTCCAGATAGTAATACACTCCTTCTGTTTCCGGTCTCTTCCCCCAACTGTGCCAGCAGAAGTTGAACCTCCCCACACCGTAAAGAATGATAGCAGACATAACCCATACAATGACGAGCATGAGCGAAACACGCATAATGAAGCAGAATCTATTGTGTTGAGGAACAGCAGGTAGATACAGACTCTAGTGAGCGATACATAAATACAATGCATATCGGAAAGCATTGATGCTTTTGGGATTTTCCGCGGCGTGAACCAACAAGGCTCCGCACATGTTTATTCAACACACATACTGTTTGTGGTGCTAACTACGTTGTAAGCTTTGTCTACAACGGCACTCGCCTGCTGGGCACGGGCGTGGTGGTGTTCACTTTATCGAGCGAGGTCCCGTATAGGGTGAGGACAACGATCCTGCAGCGAATCTCTTCGGGGAGAACGTCGAGGAAATTGTTCGGCCTTTTGTCGGACATGGCGTTTTTGACCAGCGTTGTCTCGCTCGCGCTTGCGGCTGTGTCGCCTGGATCAGGCTGGGGGTGCCCGACCTTCTCGAAGAGCGCCTCGTGAAGGTCGGCGCTCGTGCAGATCTGGCGGTTGTTGAGCATGCACCGCCGAGCCGAGCTTTCGGGGGTCTGTGCGACGAGCACGTTGTTGAGCCTGTCCAGGACACGCACAAGCGGTGCCAACTTGCGAATGCACGGGTGTGCTGTGAGGGGGGTTTTGTCGAAAACACGGTGAGTGTAAGCACCGGGGGGGGCCCTGGTTACGCTGACACGAGAGAAGAAGACATCGATCCAGTGGCAGACTTTCACCATGTTGTAGGTCTGCAGCACAGCAATGTCGTCTGCGACGGTCTCGTATGGAGCACGGAGGTTGTCCCCTGGAAGATCCAGTACAAAGGGGGTGCAATGCTGATAGAACCTCAGGATTTGGAGCATATACTTGTTCAATGTTACCCACCCACTGCTGACTTGCCGGACGCGCAACGCGAACATGGGCGTGTCCATCAGAACTCCATCGAACTCGCAAATGAAATCAATGTTCCGAATGAGGCGCGCGAAGCTCATGAACTTTTCGGAGCCGAGGAGGTCGCGATAGAGCGGGGAGGGCATTTGCCACTTTCCACAAACAGCGTTCATGGGGGGCGTGCTCATGTTTTCAAGGCGCTGTTTGGGGCTTCCAAAGTTTTTGAAATGCTGCAGCATGGGAGGTGAGAACAGCCATTTGTACCAGTGCAGGTCTTCCCATGCAGATCTGTACTACCGTTTTTGTACCGGTGCAGGTCTTCCCATGCAGATCTGTACTGTCGTTTTTGTACCGGTGCAGGTCTTCCCATGCAGATCTGTACCGACGTTTTTGTACAGGTGCAGGTCTTCCCATGCAGATCTGTACTACCGTTTTTGTACCGGTGCAGGTCTTTCCATGCAGATCTGTACTGACATTTTTGTACCAAAGGCCGGTGTTTTCGTACAGATCTGTACCACAAAAATTATAGTACAACTGCAAATACCAATTGGGGGCAATACCATAGCTGGTAGTGTATACAAATACATTTTTCATTTTTTTTTGTGGATTATGGGGATAATAATTGGAGGCGGGAATATGTTGATCAGCACGACAGGCACAAATACGGAGACACTTGTTTTCTAAGTAGGTGCTGCAGCAAGTGTGATTTCTGTTTTGAACTGATGTGGCTATACACTCTCAAACTTCGCCAGGGGATGTACTATGTCGGGACAACAGGTGACCTTGACAAACGGATTTCACAGCATGCTTCAGGGCATGGCTCTGCATGGACAGCAAGGTATCCTTATGTTAATGTCCTGCAGACCAGGAAGGTGGATTCAATTCTTGAGGAGGATCTGGAAGTAAAGAAGTTGATGCAGATCCATGGCATTGACTGTGTGCGTGGAGGGACATACAGTTCGCTGAGCTTGTCTGACGAGCAGAAGTCCTCATTGCAGCGCGAGTTGGACCACGCAGATTCGAAGTGTACGAGGTGTGGAAGGGGCTCACACTGGGTGGCACAGTGTCATGCCAAGAGGCATGTGAATGGCCAAGAGCTTGGTGGAGCCAAGGGAGTATCTCTTCAGAAACGAAACTTTCAGGGGGAGGGGGGGGCTGGCGGTGGTTACAAACGTTGCCGATACGAGGAGCGTGGTGAGGCGTCTGACAAGCAGAAGCCCTCATTGCAGCGCGAGTTGGTCCACGCAGATTCGAAGTGTATAAGGTGTGGAAGGGGCTCACACTGGGTGGCACAGTGTTATGCCACGAGGCATGTGAATGGCCAAGAGCTTGAAGACGAGAGTGATGAGGGGGAGGACGAGAGTGATGAGGGGGGGGACGAGTGGGATGATGGGGGGGACGAGTGGGATGAATACTAAAGGTTTTATCATGGATGCGTGGAGGATTCGCTTGGGTTCTGTCGAGTTTCTGGGTGGAAGGCTTTTGTATGTATTTTATTACAAATGTTACTACCCCTCCCTCCAAAGCTTCAGAAAATCCGAGAAGCTGTTCTCACCAGTCTGTGCTGTGGGGAGCCATGCTTGCTTTCGTGACGGAAAGCACCTCACGCTGATCCCCACTTTCCCCGACCATGACGTGGACGAGCGCATAGGGGGTGTCGATCTTAACCTGCGGGCTGCCCATGCCGCCACGCAGAGTCACGGCACACTGTGCAACACCAACCGACTTCATGCCAAGTGCATTGACCTGCTGCATCCCACCAACAGAAAACTCTGTGAGGTCGTAACAGCCTCCATTGATTCGCCGCCAGTCGCCGACACCCAGGAGTGTTGTCATGTTCTGGCTCGACGTTGCCTCCAGCTCGGGCAGCGTGAGGGTACACTGTCTCGGGGGGCGCGCGAGTGTTTCCTCGACGCGCGCGAGGAGGGACTCCCAGCCTGTCACACTGTCGAGAGTGACGTATACTGCGACTGTGTTGTGCCCGAGATTCACCGCAGCGCTCCGAGTGTCCTCTCCGTCTTTGATGTATCGAGAACGGCTCGTTTTGTTCACAAAGGCAGCCACGGTTTGACCTGCAAACACCATGGTCGTGGATTCGAAGGTGTCGTTCCACCCGCCCACGAACCCAAACACGCAAGCAGCAGCCATCTTGACGTTGGCTTCGACGAGTGATTTGTCGAACAGGTTCTGGATCATCCCCCCGCTCGTTGCGGAGACCCAGTCGTCTGCGTCCTTGTGCGAAAACGACTTCACGTCGTGCCCGCTCATTTCGTCTGTCAGGGTTCGGAATTCGCTGGAGGTTGCACCGGTCACCCACATCTGCCCTGCCAGGAACATGGCACTGTTTGCCTTCACCATCGCACGCTTCTCCCGCATCTGGGCAAAGGCCTCTTCTTCGCACTGACAACCCAGGAAACGAAGGATCCGTTCGTGCTCGGGGGACTGCGGGGATGCAGCAGCCAACAGGAACGGCAGAACCAGTTTCAGCGCTAGGACAGGCACGAAGGAATGGTCGCCCATCGCGGCAAACGCCTGTGGCATCAACCCACTGTCCTGGTCAGCACAAAATGGCCTAGGGGTGCACGCCCGTGTGCCCCCAACAGGGCTGGAGCGGCACTCGCGGCACAGATCGTGTTGGCCACACGCGTTGCAGTGCCAGAAGCCCCTGATGTTCACGGCGGGACAGCCGTCACAGTTGATATGGAAAACAGAGTCTTCCGTTTTGTAGACCATGTTGGGGTGAGCACATGATTGGCTCCGGGGGTCTGTCCCCGCGCGCTCGAAAAACGTACTACACGCGAAACGCCCGTGCTCTGTCGAGCCCGCTGCAGGCATGTGTGTTCCCCCACGGTAGCAGTGGTGGCAGACTATGCACATGTTATCGTTTTTTACAGACACAGAAAAAAAAAACATTGTGGAGAGTACAGTACGAGGTGACCCGTTGTATGGCTGCATTGATGTACCCCGCAAGCATGCTTCCGCTGCTGTTGTTTCAAAACTCTGCGGCCATGCTGGGGCCTGGCATGCGACACACCCTGCGCATGAACAAACAGTCGCTGCCCATACTGTATAATCCAGAAGCAGCAGACGTGAGTGTGGAACACGTGGTGCCTCTCAGCGTCCTGCGCAAAGAAAGTGCTAGCCTGCTTGACGACCCGTACAACATGCATCTTTCAGCCTCTCGATACAACTCTATCCGCTCAAACTACCGCTTTTGGTTCACCAGTGAGCCTGACAGAGAGAGTCACATGGAGGCAGTGGGGCATGGGAACTACGTGTCCCACCGGTACAAGATGTTCACCCCCCCCGAGAGAGACTGGCCCGCGATTTTCAGGGCCGTCATGTACTGCCACAACGCCTACGGCGTTGCGTATGACAAGGTACTCGTTGGCGGGAAACCCAGAGGCGGTGAACTGGCTGCACTCCACAGATCACCGTTCCGCGGCAAAGACGTACAGCATGCCATTCTTGCCGCCCAGATTCAGGCACAGTCTCAAAGCATTAACCAGGAACGAGCGCGTTTACTTGGCGCGAATAAAGTGTTTTAATCCTGCACCAGCGCGAGTGAGAACACGATGACAGAAAGAAGGACCTTGCTTACCAACGACAGTGAAAGATACGCTATCTCTGCACGCAGAGGGGTTAGGGCATAGAGTTTGAGAAGTTTGTCTCTTTCAATCTTTTGTCTGATCAAAATATCATACAATAATTGTTTTTGCTTGCCTTGTTCAGTGCTAACCACGTAAGAAGAGGGTTCCCCTATCAATGCGCAGGCATATATCGTGTAAAGTTTGTTAATTTCCTTCAGTTCTTCGATCAGAAAACCATACGTCTGGACGAGACCAAAGATTACGAATAAAAACGTCTCCACAACCACGATGGCTGTCACGAAGTCTGGTGCTGTGTCTTTCGAGCTGTTGAATGTTCCCAGTATTACCCAGAACGGAAACGCTATAGAAATCCACCCGGCTGCATGGGCAATCAAATGACTCTTTTTGATCAACAGGCCCCCGAAACCCATGTACTCTCTACGTAGTTTTGTCTTCGAGAGAATATCAGCAAGGAGCCCAAAGATCATACAGGACCACGTACACCCCACTATCCCGACAAGTGCCCCCCAATCCCTTATGCCGAGTTCCAGTGTGATCACTGCTAGCATAACAGACGCACTGATCGAGTACTCCACGTACCTGTACCAATTTATAGAGTCATTGTGCTCCATAAATTCTGTGTATGCACCAGCGCAGATCGAAAAATATATCTGTCCCAGTCCAGAAAGCAGTGAAAATGCCATGACGAGGGCTGTGAGGCTGAGTTTGACCCCCGTGGCCCTCACGGATGGCTGAAACGTACTGTTGCCGTACTGTATCTGGGGCAGGGCTGGGTCGGCTTGGGTGTCCGAGACTTCACGCATACTCCCTTCCACCAGTTCAAAGGCCACGTCCGTGGCTATGCCCCCGATCCCCACCAAAACCCCAACGACCACTGCAAGCAATATGTGCACCGACATGGTCACCCGGTTACACACGACAGCCACCTTGGGTGTACACATCCCGGAAAACACGACGCAGACCACCGCCTGATATATGACATATGTACTGGGATTGCAAAAACAAAACACGATTCTTACGTAATAGCCGCCGCCTCGTGAAGCCACGCACTGCCAATGCCTTGCCCCCCCTCCGCGCCCCTGCCAGTGGAAACCAAGAACACAGCACGCAGCAAAACGGAAGCAAGACGGGAGGCCAACACGAAAGACAGGCTGGTGTATGACAGGATGCTCTCGTGTCTGTGGGCGGAATTCCTCGGGCCAGACGAATCCCACCTCAGCCCCCCCGCCACAGAGGGGGAGGAGGCCCCACTGGAACTGCACATGCGAAACTGGTTTGTTTCCAGGTTCGCAGAAGCAGCAAACGCGCCGGTTGGTGACAGAGAAAGCATGAGGCTTTCGCTTTTTCACAGATTGGAGGCGGCAAAAAAGGGGGTGCTCCAGAACCACGGAAGATACGCAGAGAGAAAAATGGCCTTGCGCGCGGTTGCTTACACCCGGAAGTGTATATTGTACGCCACGAGACAGGCGAAACGCAAATTAAGACAAGGCAGCGCGCACTCGGTCCCTGCGCGTTCGTCAGTGTAATGTCAGTTACCAGTCAGCTCTACATGTAAGACTGTTTTAACCTTGCCCGTGGACGATGGCGCATGTTGAAAAAAACAGAAACAGAAGTACGGATGTTGGATTCCGCATGCTCTGTCTGCATTCTCTACAGTTTTGTTTTTTATATGCGGAGCAGTGCAAACATACACCTCGAATACTGACTCTTTGTGGATATGCAACCCACTATACATTGTCTTATCAGATGTTTATTCTGAAACGAATTTGTTTTCCACTTTTAAAAGGTCCTGTAGATGTGCCATTTTCTATTGTTTGGCCTCGTGTCGGGTCATTTGATCCCATACTGTTAACAGTGTTTGCTACGTAAGGATACACGATGCGTGCCCACGATTTCTCGTATGTTTCTGTTTTATAAAGCAGTTTACGCCCTGGACCATTTTCATTCCCCAAAATATTGAAGTGTATTTTTGCCACCTGACAGGGGGCACACCAAAGAGATTCGCACATCACACAACAGCAAGTACCTGTGGATACAGTTTTCATACAGGGACAAGGACATGGCACCTGCTCATCGTTCTCTTTCTCTCCTAAACGATTTTGTTTTTTGTAGACATCATACTGCAACCCAGCCCAACAGCTTCCCAGACAGCTTGGAAGGGGCCAACCATAAGCACAAGCGAAGCACCACACGTTGCAACGATATGGGGGGGCATTATACAGTACACTCATAGTCTCCCCAAATACACAGGGTGCACACCAAAAAACGGAGCAACAAAGACCAGGTTTGGAACAACATCCTACGATACCGATTTCTTCAAACTCAGACTCCTGCGATTCCATCTCAGTCAGAAGAACGGGTCCTCCATTTATAACAAACCTCCCAGCTGGCGCGCCCGTGTTCTGCGCTAGAGCGGGGCGTCGGTGGAGAGCAATAGCTCCAGCTCTCTCATCACAGGGTCCGTTTCTTCATCGCCTGCCTGGGGTTTTGCTGCTGCTTTTTCCTCGTAGATGGGTGAAGGTTTTGGTTTAAACATCGTGCTGCGTACAGACGAAGCATCGTCGAAATCGCCAGTCCCCTTTTCCGGGGGAAATAAACGATAAACGTTCACGACCTCTGCAACGAGGTTATGTTTTATCAATGGCTCGAGCCGGATTATGTGCACCATCTGTTTTTTCTCTGTCCTTTCAAGTTGTACAACCATCGTTCTGTTTTGTGGGTCGAAAATAACCTGATGGTCTTGCGACTTTAGTATTCGTGTCATTACCATGTCTACTGTCATGAATGGGGGTCGATTGGGTTCAGACTCAGCCCGTGCGCCTCGTGCAACGATGAACACCATATTAGTTTCTGGCACACACATCATGAACACCATATGAAAATCGATCTCTCTGGTAGTGATTTCTATGTCCCTCTCTTCCCTATACGGTATTACGTAGGCTCTAATATTTCCTCCTGACATAATGTTTCGTGATGTATTGTCTTTTATTTTATACTACATCCCACACAGCGACACCTGCCCCCCCCCTCCCCTACAGCACCCCGTGCTGTGAAAGCATGCTGAAGTCGTATTCGAAGCTCTGCAGCCGGATTATGTTCACGACCAAGTCGTCGCTTGCACACACCACCCTGTGTATGCGCGTTTCACCCAGGGGCACGTAGTAGCGCGCTCTGCCACACGTGTCGTTGGCGTGTTTCAGAAACAAGCCATCTGCTGCTTTGAAAACTTGAATGTTTTCGTGCCCCCACTGTAAGACATCGTTGGCAGCCTGTTTGAATTCGGCTATAACCCGCCCCCCATCACACGAAAAATCGCGGAAGTGGGCAAAGGCAGCCTGCGTTTTGTGTAGTTGTATCCCCCCCTTGCTCAACGAGAGAATGGTGCCTTTTGATGACGCAAGTCTCGGCTCAAACGCACGCAGGTCGTTGTGGTCCGGGGCCATCATGTGTGCTAGTAGACTTTGACCCACCCCCCACACATGTAAGTAGGTTTTCCCATAATTTTTTATTGTTATTTAAGGCTCTGCAAACAACAGCAATTGACATGAACTCCCGTCGAAAAACTGTATTTGTCCGCAGTGCGTCCTGTCCGTCGCTCTTCCACGGCACAGACAATTGCCCTCGAGGCCCGACTGCAGAAGGAGGCGTAGGGGGGGGGCGCTTGTCGAGACTGAAAAGGAACTGGGTACAAAGCTCGAAAAGAAACTTTGATGTATCCCCTTTTTCCCAATAGGCTAAACGCCACACTCCGCCCACCCCCACAACAGCTGCATTCGGGAATTCGCCACAGTCTCCCAATCGCCTGAAAGCTGGGCGTCCGTGATTTGACACTCTGTGAAGATTTTGTCCCAGCAGAGCTGGATGTCTGGGTGCATGGGGGGGTACGTCAGCCCTACGTTTTCTCTGAAAGCATTGAACAGGCCCTTGTCAGCCGTTGAAGGGGTTATGCAATAAGAGAGGTCCGGGTCTTGTTCGTATGAAATCAGAGTTGCAGGAGTCACGTCTTCCGGGTGGACTATTCTTTCCTTCCCACAGGGGAGTATCTCGACGACTTCCGGGCGGGCCAGGAAAGGTGGCATCGTGCGTCTGTCTACCTTGTCTAGAAGCGCCATGGCATCACTCCACTGTTTGAACGATGGGTGGTCTTCGCACACCATCCAATAGCTTTCAAACTCATACTGGAGGTCCTCCATAAAGTAAAGAAGCGCGGGATGTGTCAGTGTTCGCGCTTGTTTCTGTATGTCCTGCTGCGCGCAGTCTGTGTGTGGGCACAGCGTTAGGACAGCCTGTTCTATTAGGCGATGGGGGGGCGCGCGCAAGTGCTGTTCTGTTGGGGGGGGTGCAGTGCGAAAGAGCCCCCAGTAGCGCGCAAGGTACTCCATTTTATGCCTTCCATCGGCCCTGTGCCATTGTCGCGGTCAATACACATGTTTTTTTTTATTGTTTTGAAAAAATACATATATTACACCCATGTAGATAATGATATAGGGTATACCCTTCTTATGTGTATCCTCATAGCAGCATGTGTTGTGCTAGTAGGCGCGGAGCACCCTTTGGCAACACATGCATACCCTCCAACACCGTGTTGTGCGGTCCCCTTTCTGCTCTCGCGCATCGACAAAACTCCCAGCGGGCAAACTGGAACAGTGACAGAGCTTAACAAACTCCTTTCGAAGTCTCTTCTACACAGTGACACCCATCACCCACTAAGTGGTTTCTCAGAGGCGAGGGGGGGGGGCACTGGCACCCCCAAGCCACATACGAACACCAGTACCACATCGGGCCTCTTCGGCCTGCCTCGTAGCGAGTTGGACTTCCAGGATTCTGGATAAACGCTCCCGTCCGACGAATGTGTGTTCAACTGTTTTGATGAAGCCTGTGATCTTAGGATTGCCTTCCCGCTTGCCCTTCTGCATGAGGGAGAGTAACAGGGGCTTCAAGCTCACCCCTTCTTTCGTATAACCCTCGAATATGTGTTCCGCGTTGTGTCTCAGAGACACCAATGTCGCATCTGGGACACCAAGAGTATCCAGATCTCCCCACGTACACGTTTTCCACCCCCCGAGCCCATTCTTCTGTGTCCGCGGTTGTTTCATAGGGGTTACTGTTGCCAGACACTACCGATCGAGGCAGTGTATACATGTTTCAAAAAAAAAATAGCCTCGCGTGCGCTGTACTATATTTAAACGCGTGATTTTTCGGTCACCATTCACTTGATTCCGATAGTGACAATGTACACGCAATACAGAGGTACTCGATTTACACCTTCTCAAAGGTTGGCATATTTGCAGAAGGCACCTGTGGTGACGATGACACGTCGGGAGATGCATTCCCACTACAATCAAAGGAGGGTGGACGCTGGTCACAGGATTTCCGCAAGGAATGCACTCAGTCTCCCGGGGACCCGTCCCCTTGGGCCCGACAGCTCTGCCAAGTGGTCACAGCCGCAAGTCAAGTTGTCAAAGGGTTTGTACACATTGGCCATCGTCAAGGCCATGTATGGCACGCCGCCCGACCTGGAGTGGACAGCCACAGCGTTGGCGGCGTTTGAAGCTGCTTTTATGCTGAGTACTACTGAAGACACCAAGAAGCGCATAAAGATGTGTCCCATGCCGAAAAAAGAATGCTGGTGGGACATAGAGGAGTATGTCGATGTATGGAGGTGTGACACGACGTCGAGGCCGAAGAACCACACAAACGAGATTTATGCTGTTCCCAGACACGATCTTTATTTCTTAGAGTGTCCTGCATACACGAGGAAGGAAAAAATCACGTTACGACTTTTGGCCCCCTCCCTCCTTTTTGTTCCGACCTCTGCCCAGATGGAAATCGTTCGGTTCGTGGTGACGAAAAGTAGAAACAAAGAAGAAATCGGCACCAGCTTGGAACTCAACAAGCGGCAGTTCCTACGCCAAAAAGACAAAGACAAATTGAAAGATATTCAGGCGAGATACTATTTCGTTTCGGGTATTGATCTGGTAAACGACAAATCTGACGATGACGAGTATGCCAGTGATTCCGAAAAACGTGCAGCTTGCGATTTTCAAATCGTGGGAGTATTATCTGATGCGGAAAAAAAGCACATGTATCGCATCAGGGGCAGTATCAGCGAGGTTGTCAAGAACAGGAAAACAATGTGGCCATTCAATGGATATCCAATAAGCAATGCCGACTTGACACTTGGACAATGCGTTGCAGGGTCTGTGGCCGAAGCTCTTGGATTGGTTAACTTGGACGAGAACGCAGAGTTTAGTGGTACAGAACCTGAGGAGCTGAATACACATATCTGCGAAGAACTGGAAACGCGCCTGACAATGCTTGAGACAGCTCAAAAGAATAAGACCATTTTGGCCGAAAGTATCCCACGGGTCGCAAAACATGTGAAGGACGCTGTGCTCACATGGGTCGAGAAGCTGACGGTCCACGAGAAGAGTGATCTGCCTAAGTTGATCGAAAAGACCGAGAGTCTCTTATCGATTACGTCGACAAAGGCGGGCCATTATTGCCCCCCATTGGGTCAGTGCTGTTATGATGATGATGGGGAAGATGAGGAAGCAAACGAGGACGACAAAGCGTTCGTCGTGGAGGAAGGCAACGGTGACAAAGAGAGTGACGACGATGAACCCCTGCAGAGTGACGACGATGAAACCCTGGATGTTCTGAAGAAGAGACTTGACATTAACAAGAAGAGGAAGCGCGAGGAGAACGGTACTGACGACGGCAACACGTCGGACGACGACACGCTTCTGGGTGATAGGAGGGAGGAGCTTCTGCTTGCCAAGAGGAAGCGCGAGGAGAACGGTACTGACGACGACAACACGTCGGACGACGACAACACGTCGGACGACGACGTGCCCCTGCCTAGGAGAAGGAAGAAGCCTAAACTTGCCAAGAGGAAGATCTGGAGCTTGGAAGTTTATGAACAATCCCTCTCCGAAGAAGGCCGTGCAGAGTATGAAGCCTTTTTTAAGTGGTTTTTTGATAGTATTAATGCGCAGTAAACAATGCTTAAAGTCTATGAAACCCTTTACGTATTCTGTATACGATCAGAAACTCGACACAATAGCTTGCCCATAGAATGATGTACTCCAATAGTGGACTTCCCCTGATGGCAAACATTATGTTCAAAACGAGTCCTGTTATCATTATGAGATAGAATGCTGTCTTGTCTTTTTCACTCGCCCACACTATCAGCACGTAATATACATACAACAAACCAAACCCTGTAAGACATGTAATTGTGTGACAAAGCTCTCTATGTGTGTAGCTACACGACAGGCACACGCTGCCAAAAGCGAGCATTGTAATAGACACACCAAAGGCAAAAGCAGAACATACTTCATATGGCCAGCTTAGACATGCTCCTGTGTGAAGCAGAAAGGTTAAACTCTGATACATTATGGTGACTGTGAGAGCTGCACTCTTGCCGTCTATGGTGTCCAGGCTAGACATCAGGTCTATCAGTTCTGACACATACACCCCCCCCTCCATTATGCTCTTGGCCGATAGGAAAAACAAACCTACTCCGAGCATGACTATGCTGCCGGAAATGACGTACACCGGTGTTACATACATAGCCGCGTGATGGTTTGACGATGTCCCATTCAGACGCATATCTTTGAACAAACCATGTCGAACTCTGTCTGAAATATTTTTTTACATTTCAACATACAAGTATGTATTCATGTTTTGGACGTATTTCTATCACAGGATAGATGGAGGCCTCTAACATGGGCGTGGAAACATGTACAACACGCGCTGAGTTTTACCCCAGGAAACTCAAGATGTTTGCAGCCGCTGCGGCTGTTTCTCACGAAGTTTTTTTTTCGTGTGACAGTATGAAGAAAGACGGAGTCACTGCAAGCCAGAGATTTGCATCGGTCAGGACTCATCTGTGTTTCGTTCGCTTCATCCAGCAGGGGGGGGTGAAATGCTTTTACGAGATGATCAGAGAGTCCCGGCCATGCAAGATGTATTTTGATGTCGAGTGGGTCACTGCCACTCCCACCGAAAGCACTGGGCTGACTATCACGACTGTCGAAGACGCCATAGCGAAAGTGTTTTCCACGTTGTTTCCTTCGGCACCCCCCATCTCCGAATGTGTGCGATTGAAGGCCTCTCGCTTTGTTTCCAGCGGGTTCAAACATTCGTTTCATCTGATATACCCTGGGGTGGTTTTTTCGAGAAACACTGGCCGCTTGAAACAGGTTGCTGTCCGGGTTGCAGCGTCCCTGAAATCTCAGACGGGGATCTCAGCGGTGGACACAGCAGTATACACAAAAGACAGAGCTTTCAGAGCGCCCTATTGCTACAAACTGACTGACCACAGCAAGACCCCCTTTTTGTTCGAAGATGGGCAAGACGATGGGGGGGGTGAAAACATGATGAAGGCGTTGGTCACACACATCCCTTCCCAGTCAGAATATCCATACTACTACATCGACGATACAGCCGCCTCTGCCCCACCCCCTCCCACGCCCAGAGCACGCCCAAAAATACAGGCCTGCCCCGACAGCCTCAACTGTTCGCCGCGAGAAATTTCCATGCTTGTCCAATGCGTGGAACAGTTTCTGCGTAAACGGGGGGGGGGGGGCGTTGTTTCAGTGGCCCCCCACGCGTCACACACAAAGGGCACTGTCACGTTGAGGTACAACCACAAAAACCCTGGAATGTCAGAGCCATGTCTCAGTCATGGTCCTTTCAGTACAGTTTTCCACAAGAGTGACAACCAGTTTATACACATTGACAGATACAGTTTTGTGGTAGTTGTGTGTCCACATGGCAGCAAATGTTCGAAACGCTTTTTTTCGTTTGGTCGTTTAATGAGAAACTGTGTCCCTATAATGGACCTCGTGCTGGGACAGACGCAGAGATAAGTGTGCATGCTCATCGCACTTTCATATTTATTACAAATAAAAAACAATCATTATCGTGTGTCACAGAACTTACGTCAAAAACATTCAACATCTACAAATGTCTTCTTCAGATCGTAGCTCGTTTGCTCTTACCGGCTCGGGAAGAACATTTTTTAGTGGCGCCTTGGGCGCAGTTGGGACTGGCTTCCGATTTCTCGCGGGAATGTCGTCTCTCATGTCCCAGGGGGCGGCGGCGGCTGCTCAGGGGGCCGAAGTTTTAAAATCGCGCATTACGGAGACTGGAAAGGAGGAGGAGGATTCCGAGGAGGATTTTTCCGGGGAGAGTTCCGGGGAGGAGGAGGAGATTGATCAGTTGGACAATACTACTACTACTCCCACACTTACGACGCAGGGGGAGGGGCAGGAGGAGGGGGTTGGGAACAACGCTTCGCCTCCTACGGATATGTCTCAGGTTATGCCTCAGGTTGAGCCTCAGGTTATGCCTCAGGTTGAGCCTCAGGTTAAGCCTCAGGTTGAGCCTCAGGTTATGCCTCAGGTTGAGCCTCAGGTTAAGCCTCAGGTTGAGCCTCAGGTTATGCCTCAGGTTGAGCCTCAGGTTAAGCCTCAGGGTGAGCCTCAGGTTGAGCCTCAGGTTGAGCCTCAGGTTGAGCCTCAGGTTATGCCTCAGGTTGAGCCTCAGGGTGAGCCTCAGGGTGAGCCTCAGGGTGAGCCTCAGGGTGAGCCTCAGGTTGAGCCTCAGGTTGAGCCTCAGGTCGAGCCTCAGGGTGAGCCTCAGGTTGAGCCTCAGGTTGAGCCTCAGGTCGAGCCTCAGGTTGAGCCTCAGGTTCAGGGTCTGGAAGAGGGTGCTGAGGTGCATCAGGCGGTTGGTTTGATTCTCGGTGAACAAGATGGCATGGATCTCGATGAAAAGGAAGAAGAAAAGAGACTGGTTCAATGGTTCAACGATGCTATCCGTAGAGATGCAGAAGAAGAGATCGAAAAGTTTACAAAGGCGGTAAAAACGGCCGGAGAGAGGAAGAAAGTGGCAAATGATCTTGTGGTCAAATCGCGAAACCAAATGAAAACTTTGACCACCAAGGAAGCTCTCGATAAGAACAAAGCGGTGACGAGGCTGTTGCATCAGGAACACTTTAAGCGTTGTGATGAAGAACAATTTGCAAAGGAAAACTTGAAGCGCGTGAAGAACAATGAAAAACCCCTGACCGATGAAGAATGGCACCAAGGTGCGGGGGAGAGGAAGGAGAAGAGGAAGGCACAAGCCAAGCCCACTGACAAACCGGATGTGAAGAAGCAGAAGATTGATGATCGGCGCCGTGTACGACCTGCAGAGGATGAAGAGTCGGATAATGAGGAGAAGAAGACGCCTGCGGCGGAAACGGCGAAACAACGTCGGGATGCACAACTTGCAGAGTCGGGCGATGAGGATGAAGAGGATGGTAACAATCCAACACTTGCACAGTCGGGCAACAAGGATGAAGCGAATGAGGCGGGAAAAACGAAGCGCCCTTCTGCTCAATCATTTGTCGATAAGGCATTGAAAGCTTACAAACGGACGAAGCGCCCCCATTCTGACGAGGGCCTCACAAAGGCCAATAAGAAGAAGAAGGAGGAGGAGGAGGACAACCTGTTACGTGAAAGGGCAGACAACTATTTGGATCTTTACGAATATGGCCCGGTGGAAAAGGAGACGGAATCAGCAAAGGAATTGTCATGGGGTAAGTTGAAAAAGCAAAAGACAGCATGGATTGAAGCTTGTGAAGAAAAAGGACCAGACAGCGAATTGAAACAGAGGTTAGAAAAAGAAAAGTACAACCGACTCCACCATGATTACTACAAGATTTGCCTTCCAGTATGGCAAAGCGCACGAGATAACATGGACGCGGCCAAAGAACAGGAGAGGGTTTTCAAAGAGTTGGTCGACATTAAGAAGGGACAATAACCTGGACAAGGCCAAAGCACAGAAGAAGAAGTTGGACGAGTTGGAGGACATTCACGAATCATTATAACCTGGTCGCGAGGGAACCAAACACAGAGTTGGAGGAGGAGGAGGAGTTGAAGGAGTTGAAATATCTATTAGAGTGATTGTAATAAATCACTGTTTAATGCATTTTATATCGTCTACATACATTGCACGAACCATCTCCAGCAATTGCTGGGTTTCACATCGGGATATTTCACGTGTCATGTTGTAGGCCACTGTTTCCCGATAATACAGCTGGCTGCTGATCTCTTTGAAGTCTATTTCGGGGATGCAGAACAGGGATCGTTTCTGTATTTCAAGCAGGACGTCGATTATACCACCTTTCAGGTTGCTGCTGTATTCAAGCCAGTCGAGGTGTACCATTTTGTTGCTTCTCCCAGCGTCAGGGCTGAGTTGAAAGAGCTGTGTGTGTACGAACGCGATATCCGGGTTCTTCCAGAATGTGAGCATTTTGGAAAGCTGCTTTTGTATTGAGGAACAGTTTCGCTTTAAGCCCCCCCCCCCCCCCCCCATGAGAAGATGTGCTTCCTCGACGAATCTTTGTTCTGCGTTTTCTTCGACGAAGGAGAAGAAAAAATAGCCTGTGAACATGGTGGGGGTCAGCTCAGACGAAGACATTTCGGAAGCCATCATCGAGCCAAGCATGATGTCGCGTACTGTACTGTGAGCCCTCGAAGGGTTTTGAACGTACACTGCCATGTATCTTTTTGAAACGAGGAGGGGGGTGACGTGCGGATAAAAGACATCGTCGCTGTGTAGTTTCATGAATTCGTCTTCGAGTGTACACGTTCGATCAATGACATGGGGGGACATGGCACACCGCTGCCTTGTCTTCTGGCATTTGTCACTGTACCATCTTTCTGTTAGTTCCCCATACTTGGCCCCCTCGACCCGGTTAGCCTCTCCAATAGCACAGCGGCGCCGCTTCATTTTGACCGCGGCCATGTCCATAACATCCTGCACTGAAAGACCCCTGCTGGCCATGTACGCTACCACCACACATATGACCATACACATACACGCAGTCGCAGTCGCCCATCGCGACCGCAGGCACCTGCACCCCCATCCCCGGCCGCCGCGCGCGCGCGGCTTCTCGCGCACAGGGTTTGTAGAGACTTGCTGGTACCCTTCCATGTGTTCACACTCGCAACGATGTACATGAAATAGAAACGTGGCGGTGGTTTACAGTATTTCTGTCATGTGGTGAGCGTAGACCATATGGACTTCATGGATCACGTGTTCCTAGAGATTGCTGATAAAGATACAGACATACATAAAGCCACACACGAAAACGCAGGAGGGGGCGGGAGGTCGATATGGGATCGTTTTCGTAGTTTGTTTATGCCCCGTGACCGAAATTCCACCACACGGACACTGGTTGGTGATATTTAACTGTTTCCAGATTCGCACCCTTACTGGTTGCATTGTCAACCAAAGAATGGCTCCCAAATGGATGCAAGAGGTTCTGAGGTCCCAATGGTGGAAAGATCTTCTGAAGGAAAAAAAAGACACAAGGGGTATCAGAACACTAGAAGACTACCAGTCTTGGCTAGAATCTGTGCTACCCAGGTTTGAGGCCCAATACAAAAAACCCATTCCCACTGGGACGTTGTCTTATCTCATCTCAAGGTCAAGGGGAGGGGGGTCGAACGGTACTTGCACAGACCATGAACTGGAAATCTCTGAATCGATTATTCGAGACAAAAGACCACAACGCGTGACATTAGACTTTAATGCAAGCTCATACACATACCAATGCACACTGGAAGAAAGGTGTTTTGCTTCCAGACGATTGGAACCGGGCAGGGGAGCTTGGGAAGACACTTCGAAGTTTTTCACTGAAGCTTTCCGGTGCAACTATGCGATAGCTGTCGCTGTGTTTTGCCTGCATATGCAAAAGTGCATGACGAAGCGCATGCACACGATGATCGTGGGGCGCCTTGCCGAGTTCGAGGAGACCGCACGCGCTTCTCTTTCACGTGAGATGTCAAAGCATTGTACTTTTTTGTATCAGTTTAATCCACAGGAACTGATCCTTATCGCCATTCAGGCGAGAAGTGCCAGGACAAGCCTTTCCAATTGTGTGGAAAGCAACGACTGGTCGGGCTTGGAGCACAATGACGAGTGGCTCCACCCTGCGTTTTTGACGTATCTGGGTCGGGTGATTTTGAGCGCCCTGAAGTCTGAGAAAATCGTTGTGGGCACCGTGTGTGTGCCCAAGAAAGCCAGGGAGGAGGCTGTCGACGCGATGGAGTTCTATGGCAACGTTCTGCCGCGCAACGCTGCGTTTCCGGATCGCGATAGCGAATGCCAACATTGTAAACCATTCAAAACCTCAAATGGGCATGTTCGCTTCCGACAATTCCCGAAGAACCGGATGCATCACTGGATTCATGATTTCAACAAGGTTCAGGACGTCGAGGCCAAGGGTAAAGCCAGAGAGCCGTGGTACGCCAAAAAATTTCTGTTTCCCCACTTTCTTTCGGTCGTGCCAAAGGATGACTTCCTTGTTGCGTTCAACGACTTCAGCGTCACCAACGCCGTGTTTCTGGAGAAAACTGTTGGGATGACCAACCCTGAGATGTTGGCCCTCTGGACGGACGCCCTGCGGGATGTGAGAACGCCGGAGAACTGCAAAGCGCGCACGGCAGCAAGGGTGCACAGCCACCACTGGTGGATGCTGTTTTTCCTGTCCACGTGGATGAGAGCACACGCAGACGATTGAGTTGGATATAAATCTATGCGTTGTCTAACCACAGCGAGCATGAGGCTACTGAGCATGTTGTTGTTGTCCTGCATGTTTGTGCATTCTCTGTCTCTGGGTTCTCTTGGTCACCCCCCCCGCAAGATTGTGAAAAGCAGGGGCGCGCTCAGGGGCGCGCGCGCGCGCGAATGTGTGCACTGCTTCCCCCACCACTACCACAGCAATGCAGCGCTGGACACTAACGCTCTGCAATCTGAAATCAGGACGATAGTGTCGCTTTTGACATTGTTCTGGGTAGAGTATAATATCTCCCGTTACACGGATTTTATCTCCACGTTCGTTCGCAGCCTTGATGCCCCCCTCGTGCTGCGCGTGCTTTTGTATGCTAATGTCTATTTCCTCAAAACAAGGGCAGCTACGACGCCTCTTCTCCCCGATGAGCGCAGCCAGCGCTCACCCGTGCACCTCAGGGAGCTGCACACAGCGGGGTGTACAGGGTAGTTCGTTATGGGTAAACTCACATTGTTTCCTTGAATCTATCAAGCATCGCCCTCGTCGGAGGGACTGGCTGCTTGCAAAATGCGCACAGCATGAGTTTGCGCCTCCCCTTCATGAGCTTTTTTGTGCACAGCGCACAATACGACGAGAGGCAACGGAAACAGTAAGCTTCTGGGGTTTTCCACCCACGGCCACTGTTATGGGGTTCCATGCATATACAGCACTCAGACGACCGTTCAGACAACATGCTCCTGAATAGCTCAAGGGATTGACTGCATTTTTGGAGTTCCACCATGTCAAAGCTAATCCACTGAAAGCCGGGGATGTAAATATGCACTGATTTGAGAAAATATATTGCGTGTACTTCCCTTGGGGATTCTCCCTTACTGATGTGTAATTTAAGAAAATCACTGCTTCCGTACACGTAATTCAACACAGCAGTTTTTTTACAGAGACGGGGGAAAAACACAGCACGGTTGTGTGTTGTGCCCATTAGGGCATCCAGTGTAGCGTCGTCACAGACCGACGCGTTATCCGTAATATCTAAAACCTGAATATGGTTCATGTTTTCCTCCTCTGCAATAATTTTCTTGGTGTTGTCTGTGACTTCGGTCATAAACACGGAAAATTTTCCCGCAGGGGATTTAATTGCGGCAATTGTCGTGCGAACCCACAACTGGTTCATGTAAAACATACTTGATTGAAATGATTCAGGGTCACTGGCTGGCCGCTGCAGGCATTCCTTCGCCACTGGGTCAGCGAACTCATATTCTACCTTTGAGGACATCTATTGTACCCGGCTCGGCCCAGCCAAGTTCGTTCAAGCATATATCTGTTTTTTTTTAGCATTTTTCCTAAGTCCACCCGATGTCAAAAAAGCCCTGACATTGCAGACCATCCATACATCCACCGGCATCAGCAGCATGGAGTGGAGTCTGTTCTTGCCCACGAGCACAAAACAGCAGCCGAGGATACGGAGCCTGATGCACATGCTCAACCATGTTGCGTGCACTATCTCGGATATTTCGTGCATCCAATATTACTTGATGGAAGAAAGGGGCAGCGAGTTCCGTTGTGGAGAACGGCGCGACCGGCTCTTCCACATGTCGCACGGCTTGTGCAGTCTTCTCGCCCTATTCAAGCGAAAGCAGCGGAAAGGGCACGCGATCCTTTTGGCTGCCTTTTTCGAACTTTTGTTTGCCGAGATAGCCCGTATCCACGACGGGGACTATAATCATTACACCCGGATTTTTGTTTGCAGCCTGTTTGATGTCATGGGCGTGTTTCATGCCAAATACCCGTCGAGCACTCTGTATTTTCTGGAAAATGAATTCGTCTCCAACGCTTTCGGGGCGCGTCTTGCGCTACGATTTTCCGAATATGTCCAAGGACACAGTGTAGACAAGGCCCTGCAGCTTACGACGTCGAACGCACACAACCACACAATGTACACGTATTACAACTCCATGCGAGCCAAGCGTCGCTCCAATCTCAGAGAGGTGCTTCAGCAGCAGATTTCCCACGCCACCCACGACCACATATTCCTTGTCTTTGACAAGACGGTTTCGTACTTCCGGGACCTATTACATGTTTTGTCGTGCGTCGCACCCCTGTGGCATGCTTGTATTGAGGAGAATGCAGGGGGGATGCATGTAGCGTTTGAAGACGAAAGGGATGAAGTAACCCGCTTGCATGCGTTGCATGACTTTGATTTCATGGACGCCACCCTTCACTGCGCCGGGTCCCATTGTCCCCGCTTGGTTTCCCATGTTACCACGTTTTTGGCCCGCAGGCGCAGGCATCTGTACTTTACTCTCCGACCATTCGTGCTTCTTGCCACGCTGGGCACCCTACCAGGATCTGTTTCGACCATTTTCAGACATCTGTCGAATACAGTTCGTAGATGTGAATTCATCGAAAACGTCCTCTCCGATTTCGAACAGGCTTCGAAGAACTTCAAAAAGCAGCAGAGGGGGGTGCAAATATAACAGACTTCACAAACAATGTAAATTTACAATACATGGAAGTTTTTGCGTAGGCAAGTAACCGCGTAGGCGATAAAGCCGCAACAGCATAAACCATTCCAAATAAATCTCTTCTGGCCACCCAAACCCCTGCCATGGCGCACATGGTCATCATACGCACAGACCGCGGCACCGTGTACAGAGAGTGCCACGTGCGGCAGTGCTCCTGTGAGGGGGTTGGCAGAAAGCACAGCACGAGATGTGACGTGGTTGACGGCCGCGCCATGCTCCCGGGCCACGGCGTGCTGTATCTGGGCCGCTGCCCCGAGAATGACGAAGACCTCGGGTGTGTCATCTCCTCGCTGCCACTCCCGTCAATCGTCAAGTCAGCGTCTGTCGTCGAAATGTGGATCCCCGAGCCATCCGTCTGTTGCAGGGCAGAACGGCCGCTGCGCATAGAGAACGCCTGTGGGAGGCTTCAGCTGCAGAATATGGAAAGTCTTATCGACAGCCCTCTCGTACGCAAAGTCAACAAAAGCTTTGGGCGGACGCACTGTCTCTTCACCGCGCATGGCAACATCACGTTTGATTCCTGCTTTTCGAAGCCACAGTTCCGCGGCGTGAAGGATTTCGCAGCGTTCCTGAAGTTTCTGCACCGCATCGACGTTCAACACGACGTCGTCAAGGTGCACCTGATAGTCTTGTCTGCCAGCATCGGGCGCTGTGTGAGCGTCAGCAGCTATGGCATCCTCCGACACCATCTCAGTCACGTTCAGGGGTTCTCGCCCGACGGTGGCATGGACGACGACACAAACTGTCTCCGGTTCACAGTGAATGACGCATCGGGAAAGTTCAAGACAAGCATCGCGATTTCTAGGCGAGGGTGTGTTCTCATGCGGATGATTTGGGCGATGGGGGACGACTACTCAGAGGAGATCCTCCACTCTGCCAAGGAACACGCTTCGTCCATTGTCTCCGAAGTGTGCCGACTGTGTTAAATTTTTTTCAGTGTGCGTGGAGATAAAAGAGGTGTGTTGGCACCGGTGTGGTAAGGCGATGCGCGCCTCTTCCTCCTCCTCCGCAGCTAGTCTGGGGGTGAATATGCATCTTGCTAACTCTTACATCCCCATCTGCGTGTATTCTCTCGGTCTAGGGCTGATGCTCTTCACTGTCTACGTCTCCCCCGCCGACCCTGTAGACACGTGGTTCATAATCACGGTCTCTGTGCACTCTGCCAAACATGTCTGGAAGGGGAGAATATTCGACGGCAACAACATCCTGGAAAGCATTTGCTTGTCGTCTCTGTTGAATTTATTTCGGGCACACCGTGCCACACTGCCAGTGGCACCCTTCTTCTGCTCTACCCTCTGGGTTATGCAGTTCGCTTTCACGAACGCCTTCTTGTATTGGCACGAAAGGAACGCAGACAAGAAGGTGATAATGTGGGGGGTATATGCTGGGTGCGTGGCTGCTAGTGCATTTATTATCTCATCCCCCGACGAAGTGTCTACGTTTGCTATGTTCACCCGCGCAATAATATTTTTCCTCTGCAACGTCATGTGGCTCTATGTCATGGAGGGGGCCACACTGTCCTACGACAACATTCGCCATCTGGGTGACATGCAGGTCAGGTTCACGGGGGTACTGTTCACCCACCCCCTGATTTCCATTGTGCTGTTTTTTTTCACGTTTGTCGTCGCTTCACACCACGTGTATGGCTCCGAAAACCCCCCCCTCCTCGCGCCACCAGTAGCCCCCCTCCACAGCTTCTCCCCATCTTCCTGCGAGAAATTACACGCGGTCTGCGAAGACGGGGAGGAGGAGGGGCAGGACGATGCCGAGATTTTCAGGCTTGCGATGTCCTCAAGTGGTTTCAAACAGAGTTGACGACGCCTGTGAGCAGGCCGGAAACATGTGTGCCCCCTTCACGTGTCTGAAAGTCGTGACCACCATCTGTGTTTTCTTCAATGCGTGGAGGAAGCATTCCCTGCATCTCGTGCTCTTCCCAATGATGTTCATCTCGTCGACACGGTCAAATATGTAGCTCTGCCCAATCTCCTCCTGAGGGCCCTGTGCTGGGATCGTGATGATTGAGAGCAGAACCATGCTTCGCATTGAGCACACCATCTCCACCCACGACCTCTGCTGTTCGCTGCTCATCACCCCTAGGATGGTCAACGTGCCACCAACTTTGAGTGACCGGATGACGTACGCAACCACCAACGCGTCGTGGAAGAAGTCTATGTGGTCCACAGACTCGTAGAATTGCTCTGGCGCGACAACTGCCGCGTCGTAAATTTGCTTCTCTGTATACACTGCCCCCCCTTCAGACATCACGTGGTGCTCGCCCTGTTCTCGGAATACCTTGCGGACGACACCGATTGCCTCCACCACGAGAGAGTTGTTTCCCACGAGCAAGACCTGCTTTTCACCTCCCCCGACAACGCCGAGGACCGGGGCTAGCACCGCCTGTGTGTCGATCAGTGTGCTTTCATAGCCCCACGTGCACCCCATTGGCCTCCAGAACATTTTTATCATGGCGATCACGCCCATGGCGGTACACAAAAGTGCTCCCCTGCCAAACATATACGATTTTTTGCATGCCAATAATCTGATATATGAAAACACTCTGATATTCGACGAAACACATATAGGTGTGCACCCCACCCACGCACACTGATGCCCTCGGACCCCAACACGGGCTCTAATATAGTGAACCAGTATATCGACTATTGCAAACAACTGTCCGTTGAAAGCACCGAACACTCGTCTGTCATCAAGCTCATTTGCTCGAACCTGCGCTCCACGGACAAGAAAGAGTTGTTCAAAATAGTGTTCAAAGGTGTAGAGGATGATGCGTGTTTTCTGGATTGGGGGAAGGTGCCACTTGTCTCCAGGATGGCGAGCAATGCATCCTTCTGGGTGCACATCTTCGACCGGTACCTCGATTTTCCAGAGACCAAAAACACAAAGTTCGACAGTCTGCTGGTGTCTACGCTGGAAAAGAACCTTTCGGACTCCCACATCAACCTGGAATGGCCCGATGTCGCGCGCATCCTCCTGCTCATGAACGTCGACTGCATCCAGGGGCTGTATTCCGTGAATCTGTTCCTGAACAGCCGGTTCTCCTCTAACATGAACACGCAGTGCATGAAGCTGATGTCTCTTATGGCAGATTCCCGGTTCACGTTTGAAGACCACGCAAACACCATGCACTGGGTGCTCATGAAATGCTGTATTCCCAGCACGGGCACGCTGCGGGAGGACGTTCACCGTGCATTTGCAAAGCTGCAGGTGACAAGGGAAGCCATGGCTGTCAAGACAGTCCATTCTGCACTAGGCAGGCCACGTCTCCGAGATCGCCTGACAGGCATAAAAATGGCCGACAGGAATTCGTGCATGCACACGAATTCCTTCGAGTGGTTCAAGACGATGGCCAGTTTCTCTTCGATGGTGAGCTACAACACACAGATGAAGGCGTACTTTGTTATGGCCCAGAATGCAGTGGATGTGAAGGCAGTCACTGCCTCTTACTTCTCACTCCATGTCGTGGATGCAGTCTCGGATTTGGCTGTCGAGTCCCCGGAAATAGCCATGCTCCACGAAGTGATATCCCGGGTTGTGTACACCAAGCAGCCTTTCAAGCAGCTGGTGCAGTTCCACGCAGACTGTTTTGGGTCGATTGCAAGCTCCCACAAGAACAAGCTGACTCTCACACAGGTAATGCAGCTTTATCTCACAATATACCAAAAGAAGAGCATATGGCAGGATTGCTGGCTGCTCATCGCCCCGTTCATGAACACTCAGCTGGTCCGCGACGTTGACACGTTCCGTGCGAAATACCCGACCATGTGCGAGGCGGATGTGGTGTATGCCATTTCGTCCTTCACGTGAAGGGGGACAGCGGCGACAGCGGGTCTTGCGCCAACACAAGAGCGTATTTTATGCCATGGGGGAGTCGTTTGAATTCCCGGTTGTCCGCTATGAACGCCCGAACGGCCCCATATTCCCCCACCCACTGCAGGGTCATGATCGATACATTGAACCCCTCCGAAATGCTTCGGAGAAGCTTGTAGCGCACTCCAGGGGCAACACCTGTCATGTCCTGCGAGTCGTGGCGCAGAATATCGAACACCATCAAATTCGGCCTCTCCGTGCCGTCGATGACGTCGATGACAAACTGCCCCAGTAGACTCGTGTTCACTGGCAAATCTGGAATCCAAGCAGGGCGCTGCAGGTAGTATTGTGCACCCGTTTCCTGGTCGTGCACGATTTGCACTGTTGCCCCCCGCACCAGCGGGTCTGGGATGCACATTATTGTGAAGAACAACCCTCCCTCTGGCCGCCACGTGCTCATGCAGCCGTCCTGGATTTGGTTCTTGGTGTCCTTCTGCGCGTACAGCGCGCGGAAATCTTGCAGGAAGTTCCCACACATCATGAGGTACGGCCCAGTGACAAGCGTTTCAAAAGCAAGCTCCCGCGTTTTGGATGCTTCGCACATGCTGCGTGCTGACAGGCCACGCGCTGCAAAAACACGGGGCGCTGTACTTATAGGGTTGTGCCCTTGTTTTTTACAGCGACAAAAAAAAAGCGCGGTAGTAGGAGGTACTGTGTTGTGAGGCCGCACCCAGCCCAATGTGTAGTAGTGGTGCTATGGACTGCCATAGTCTCGATCTCCTACCGATGGACATTGTTCTGCAAATACTTTGTATGCTAACTGAAGAAAGAAACACAAGCGAGAGCGTGGTGAAGTTGGTATGCGGATACCCCCCCCTCTGGAAGGAGTTGTACCACGGGGGGGGATTCTCTAAACTCTCTAAATCCCTAGCGCATGCCCTAGCACCATACACCAAACCACCGGCCTTCACGTCGTTGGAGAGGTCTTGCAAACTCGACCTTGCATGCCATCGGGCTTGTGGGTCGTGTGGGATCCGGACGTCGTTGGCCATCCATCCCTCCCTCAAAGTGTGGCTGTGCACTGTGTGTGAGAACTGGTTCTTGGTCCCCAGACCCCTAAACTATCCGACCAACCTCCTTCCGGGGCGCTCATCGTGTTGGACGTCTCGTTCCACCTCTGCCGCGCGCTTCCTCTTGGTGGATCTGGTCCCGTGGGGTGCACTGCCTCCCGCGTCCTTGTCCGACCCCCCACCCTCGCAGTCGTCCGCAGCTGGGGGGGCTTCAGCCGTAACTGGGCCCTCCCCCCCCCCTGGGACCGTGGCATAGCCGTGGTGGGGGGGGGCCCCCTCGGACCGGCACGTGACAATGGCGCATCTCAGGGTGTCTTCTATGCCCTCAACTGCCGCACAGACCCTCTCAAAATGTTTCCTCACGGCGCTAAGGCACTTCAAGCCATCGACATAGCGCACGCGATAGCCTGTGAATGTGACAGGGTCGGCTGGTTGGTCAAGGAAGGTGCAATCCATCACGCCGGGGTTCCCCTGCAGCGCTTGTCGCTCGATGTTTGCAAACAGTCTGCGGAGCTGCAATATGCCAATGTGCCCCCCCAATGCTTGACCGGTTGCTGTCTTCTCCCCTAGCATGAGAACACAGTCCCCCTTCTCGTGTCCATGGAATTCACAGCCTGTAATTAAAAACAAAGAATCTACCAAAGCGCGCACCTCCTTGCATGCATCCAGAGCTTGCTGTCTCGCCTCTCCTACCGCAAGAGTGTCCAGATGATCTCCCGAGTACTGCATTGCAGCCTGCCCCCCTACGCAAACATGCCTACCACCCAGCAGCCTCTACTAGAGTACTTTGGAAACTTTTTTCCAAGCTCTGGTAGTTATTCGGGTTACGTGGCCCGCACCCTCTTTTTCCTCACGCGACGCCCCCCCCTACCAGCAGCAGAGTCCTCCGGCGCTTGCGAGCTCTCGTGAGACGCGGACGCAGTGTCCACGCTCATCAGGTCGGCTGCGCGCGTCCCCAGGATATTCTTGATGGTGGTGCACGTCGACAGCACGTTGTTCGCGACATCCCGGTCTTGAAGCCCCGACCTGATGACTGCAAGAACCATTTCCTTGTGTTCCCTTGACTGCTCTGTCAGCAGTGCGATGGTCTGGTTTTGCTTCTCGCACACTCTCTCGAGTCGCTCAATGGCCTCGCTTTGCTGTGCGTAAAGTCGCCCATGGTTCATGAACATATCATCTGAGGTTGCAAGCTTGTCGTCAAAAAAGTTGTCCAGTCGCCCCATCAGGTCCGACTGTCTTGTATGGATGATCTTGGCGGAAGTCTCGAACGTCGGGTCGGGCCTCGTCTCTACGTCCACGCCCAGGTTGGTGTAATTTTCGCTTTTCCATAATTCACCCGTGACTTCCTTGATGTGAAGGACAAGCCTTGAGAGCGTACCATTCCTCCACCCCACGTCGCCGATTTCATCAACTGTTCCCCTTTTTTCCACCATGTCATACGCCCGTTGGACATCGGAATTGTTCAGATCTTCTGGTTTCATCGGTAGCACGAGCACATCGTTTGGCAACCCTTCAACCAACTTGAGGCCCAGCTCCTCAGTGAATGCAGCCCTTGCTTGCTCCGCAGTGACGAGTGTTTTCACATGAAAAACAACCGTGTTGATCTCCAGTCCGTCAAAAACCCGAAGAGCATAGGGGATTTCGTGTGTGGTATCCTCCGGTCGCAGCTTCTGCATCGGGATTGCGGTCAGCGAATGGAACTGGGCTATCACTACCACAGCCTCAGACATGCACCAGTGCGTGGAGACGCTGGATGATAGCTGGAGCTTTTCGTCGCTTTTTATGCCAGCCTAGGCCAGCTAAGCTCGGTAGTGCCTACGTACTGGTATACCCGTAGTACAAACGTAACAATACATATACCCTACTAATTATGGATCCTGTGGAAAATGTTTGGTGTTCCCATGAAACCGAGGTACAAATAGTAGTACCATAATTACTACTGTCCACTACAAAAAATGTTTGGTGTTCCCATGAAACCGAGGTAAAAATAGTAGTACCATAATTACTACTGTCCACTACGAAAAATGTTTGGTGTTCCCATGAAACGGAGGTACAAATAGTAGTACCATAATTACTACTGTCCACTACGAAAAATGTTTGGTGTTCCCATGAAACCGAAACGCACACCAGGTACAAATAATAGTACCAAAAACACTATTATCTGAAACGGTCCGGTGTACAAATGCGTACTGATACAAAACAACAGTACAAATGGTATTACCGTGGTGCTTATAAATTGTTTTAGTTACTATGGGGAAAATGTATGTGGATCAAGTTGAGGAGGGGAACAAATGTTCTTAAAAAACGTGTTGCATGGGGGCAGCCTTAGAAGCACGCGTTGATCGCCAATGCCACGGTATAGAGGCGTCGATTCTATTGTGTGGTCTGACAAGATTGAGACATTCCTGAGAACCAATAAAAAGTCTCCGTACTGTAAGGAGGCAAGTGGCCCGCATGAGCAGGAGGCCTTCGCGTATGTGAGAAGTGCTGCAGCGTCCCTCCCTCCACACAGTTTGTTTACGGAGGTCGACGAGGCATATGACGAAAAGGAGAGGGACGAGGAAAGGTGGAGTGCAGCGATGTCCCATTTTTTTTCGCACAACATTCGCGATTTCTCCTCGCTGCCAACGCACCTGTCGCAAAGGTTGGAGTACTCCTTCTTTGTCTCCGGCTCGTTTTTGGGCACGGACACTACAGAAATCGCTGATTTCCTGGAGTATCAGCTGTGCGCCAAAAACACCATGGGGTCCCACAACCCGACGTCTGGCTGGTGCAAGGTTCACTTCCAGTGTTCAGAGGGACACACTATCTCGAAAGTGATCAAGAGTCTTGCAAGCTCTGGAAGATTTGCACACATCACGGTGGCTGCGCTGGATGCTGCGTACAACAGGATGGCGCGCGAGTGCGTGTGCGAGAACAGGCGCTCCGAGGACAGTGCCGTGAAGGACTACGACATTTTCAGACAGCCAGCGTCTGACGGGGAGGACGAGTAGAAGAGGGGGGGTTGTGGGGGGGATTTGTTGCGAAGGGTAGGAAACAAATAAAAACGGGTGTTTGGAAAAGGGTCACCATGCCCCCCAGCCTGTTGCTCCTGGATGGCTCAACGTGGCAGGTAGTGCTCGAGACAGATGCTTTCTGGCATGGGCTGAAGCTTCTGCGCTTCATTGGTGTTCTCTCCTCAGTGTGCAAAGCCTTCTTGCTGCACGTCCCCGTTTCCAGGCTGGCATGGGGGGCGCTCGCCTCCTCTGGGCCTGCCCGCCCACCCCAGCAGTTCCTGCGCCAGGTGTTTTGCCTGAACAGATACGAGATGTCTCGACTCAAACCGTACCAGACCACTGTCAATGCCATGAAACTCTCTTTCTGCAAATTCCGGAGTCCTTCCGGCCTGTGTGATGCAAGGCGGAGGCTTTTGCGTGTGCGCACCAGTGACCGCAACTGACAGACTCACACGAGAGCGTCTGTCTATTAATAAACAGTGCACAACGCTTCGCCATGCTAATGACGAACCACCACTCACGTAGAAACCACAATGACAACAATGATTATAACATTGTGCTCCGTTTGCTCCACGCAGACACAATAAATAACACAAGCACTGGAAACGTGGAAGCACATGTCCCTCTGCAAATGGAAAAAGCGCGGTCTAACATTCGATCAGAGACGCAGCAATTATTGTCCGGTGTGAACAGCTGCATGTTCGTCAGCAGCTTTGCTCTCATCTGGACAGGACAGGAGGATTCCACGAAATTTCAGGTGGGGCTCACAGGTTTTTCTGCTTCTGCCATTCTGGTACTTTATATAATCGAGTTTTGGCGCAACACCAAAAGCAAACCAGCCAACTACTGCCCTCCCTGCGAAGTGGCCCCGCTGTTGCTCGCAGTCGTACTGATTCTCTTCGCCCAGATATGGGTGTTCACCACGTACACTACTTTGCCTTCTTGGGGCAACGAGACCGTTGAAGGGGAGTCTTCTTGATCGAGCTCCTGGTCCCCCCGCCGCCTGTCTGTGCTGAAAGGAGGGGGGGGGGTGAGGCCTGCAAGAGTCGCAGCTCCTGGCGCACCAGAAGCGCTTTCTGCAACAGGTCTAAGTCCATCCCTCCTCCCTTGGAATGGAGAAGTTCTTCGATAATCTGGTCTGCCATGCGACATGATTTTCTCAAAACGTCTCTCGAAGCTGTGGCCACCTCGTTCAACCTGACGACCTCTTCATGCAGCACCACCACGTCCTTTTTTCCCTCGCCTTCTTTCAACTCACACCCGGCAAGTCTTCGCTTGAGCAGCGCGATGTGTTCGTCCTTTTGCAGTAGCTGTGCAAAAAGTGTGTCTTTCATTCTCTTTGCAGTGTAAGCCTTCCTGAGAATAGTCACTTGCGAACTGCGCACGACGTAGTAAAACAGAAGTAAGTCCTTCACTGAAGAGCATCCAGCCGCCGAGTACAGAACCCATTTCTTCCTCCCTTTGCGGTCCACCCAGTCCCCGGGGCCCCACTTGTTGTACAGAACGTCCTCCAATCTCTTCCGCCCGGTCTCAGAATCACCGATGTAGTTCAGGTACACATACTGGAAGTTGTTCGTGTCGAGAACGTCCAGCAGTTCTGCTGGGTACTTGGATCCAAGGGTCTTCTGTGAGCTGCAGCTCAACTCCCCGACAGCTGGACCAAGAACTGCTCGCAGTTCGTCGAATCGTTCGATGTCCAGGGAGCCAGAAGGAATGCGAATCGCGAAATCCGTGTACGGGGTTGCTGCGCTGGGCACCTCTGCGAGGCCTTTCATGGGGCTCGCTGCCTGCAAAGGGGAAACAGCTGCTGCAGTGTCAACCTCAACGACGCTTTGCATGGGAAGGGGTTCGTGGACAAGTGAAAAATCCGTGGCCTTTGTTTTCTATGGGTGCAGTTCTCACCTCGTCACAAAAAAACACAAACACATACAAAAAATAAAAATGTTTTAAAACTCATGGGAACACCTGACAAACACATAATTTTTAAAACATTTCTAACTGTATGGGAACACCCGACAAACAGATACAAAAAATAAAAATGTTTTAAAACTCATGGGAACACCCGACAAACAGATACAAAAAATAAAAATGTTTTAAAACTCATGGGAACACCTGACAAACACATAATTTTTAAAACATTTCTAACTGTATGGGAACACCCGACAAACAGATACAAACTTTAAAAAGTATTGTAAAACTCATGGGAACACCTGACCAGACACAGGAACAAAACCGAGAAAACGTTACAAAAATAGTCACTGCGAATATCTTTGTACCATTTTTTTTGATAATCACCTTGCCAGCGCATCAACCAATCACGGTAATAATCATATGAAATTAAAATGTTGGTACATAGCCTAGATTGTGGCAATATTATTTTTGGATTTTGATTGGGATGATAAGAGCTGTAAATGTGTATGCGCCCCGTATAGTCATACACGAATTATACCCGATTATAGTATATGGGTGAGGGGATAAAACCAGGAAGGTGAGGGATATCGAAGATTCACCACACCTGCCATGAATCCCGACGGTTCCTACACGCTGGACATAGATCGCTTCAACAACGATCTGTCTTACTGTTTAAACTACACACCCCGTTTGAAGGGACTTTATTTTTACGACAAGCCATCGTTGTATCTCAGGTTCTTTTTGCGAGGGACTGAAGAAAACAAGGATGAGCGGTCAAGGGAGCGATACACAGACGAAGAACTTGCATTCGCTGATGCCTTTCTTGTCAGCACAGAGGAGCAACAGCAGCAACAACAGCAGCAGCTAGCAGCAGTAGCAGAGATGACGCAGCAGCAGCTGAGAGACCCAACACAGTTCGAACTGTCAATTCTCCTGAGCATCATCACAGGAAACGGACTCGACTCTGAGAAGTCTTCCTCGATCGTAGCCCTGCCATGCTCGAAGCTGTCGCGAGTGTCCACTTGCTTCGAGGCCTCGGCCAAATGGAGCGGGAAGAACTGCGTCTTCACGGGAGCGCCGGACTGGGGACTGTTGGAAAAAGCGATCCTAGAACTCATGGCTCGGGTAGATGCTCAGGAACGTGCAAAGCATCCCAACCAGCAGCAGCAGCAGCAGCAGCAGCAGCAACAGCCGCACCCCCGCCCCACTCCTCCGATTGTTCAAGAGGCCCCCGCTGCGCCGCACCCCCGCCCCACTCCTCCGAATGTTCAAGAGGCCCCCGCTGCGCCGCACCCCCGCCCCACTCCTCCGAATGTTCAAGAGGCCCCCGCTGCGCCGCTCGCCCGCCCCACTCCTCCAATTATGCAAGAGGCCCCCGCTCCGCAGACGTTCCTGCCGGCTCCGGCTCTGGGGGTTGCTATTGCTACTCCATTGGTTCCAGCTCAGGCTGTGGTTCAGGGTTATCTGCAGGGGAGGGGCGAGAGGAAGCAACGCGCGCCCCGGTCTCGCAAACCCCCTACTGCAACACCGAAGCAACGCGCGCCCCGGTCTCGCAAAGCCCCTACTGCAACACCGAAGAATGGAGGCTCTGCTGCGTCGAGCCTCCCTGAACCCTCTGGATGGACTCAAGCAGCAGCACACATGCCGCAGGTCCCGGAGGAGGCCCGCTTGAAGAGACGCCGCACAGTTGTGTTCCCACAATTGTGGGGATGGGGGAGTCCTTCGGAGAGACCCTTGGCAGCGGCGCCCCCCGTCGCCCGCGCAGAGTGCTCCTGTTTCGGGGGCTCTAGCAGGGGGCTCTGTAGCGGGGGGTGTCGTTGAGGCGTTATGGGGGCCGAAGAGGCGGGTTTTTTTTTTCATGAATCCTTTATTTCGGAAGTGTCTCTCTCGTGTTGCAGACAGTGCTCAATGCTCCACGAAACCATGTGTGCGCTTGGCATTGCCTTTGGTACTTACCAGCTTCTCCTCACGGTCATACTGCACTGGATTGGACGTGTTGATACGGTATCCTCATCGCGTCCCAGAAGGGAGTTGCGCTTTTGAGCACGACCCCGCAGCGCTGCACATCTGCCTGGTCGAGAATAACACGGGCTGCCCCCCTGCAGCGAAGCGACTCGCTCACCCAGAGAATCTCGCAGTCATTGGGGGCCCCCAGGCACAGGAGGGCCGGCAGATAGTTCCGATCGGAACGCTGCGACCAGCTCAGGAAGGGGTGCGACCACAGCCGGGTGGCAGCAGGGGAGTCTTCGATCTCCAAAACCAACACCATGTCGCGTTTCCACATGTCGAGGATCACGTCCTCGCTGTTGTGGAAGCCTGCGCTCCTCCCCCCCCCGCCCTCGACTGCCATCAGGTCGAACATGTCCACCAGCACGGATGACGACGAGGGCCTGACGGCCTTCACGGCGAGCGTGCACTGGGGGGGGCTCGGGGCATCCGCGCCGAAAAACGCTACCTCCCAGTGCTTGCCGCTGAGATTGACGATGTCTGAGCGCGGAAACATGCCAACGCCCTTCTCCTCCGAGGACTCCGAAAAGCGACAGTCGAGAGAGCTTGCGACCCAGGAGGAGCTCTCGCTGTAGAGGATGTCGTGTCGCCTCTTCCTGTTCTGCGTCGCGTGCTGCAGGGACACCGTGCCTACTGGCGCGGCAGGTCTTGGTACGCGCGTGCTCATCGGGGCTGGGTGCCAGTGTTTTCCAAATCGACCCAAATCTCCTCTCTTATAGCCTCGCGTTAAAACACATTTTTGCTTTGCTATACAAAGCCAGCCCCCCCCTGCCCACGCCCACATTGTGGCATGGACCACGTTTTCGCCGGCGTGTCCTCCCTCGTGGCCAGTTTCCTAGCCGCTGTGTTTTGCGGTGCGCCCCTCCTCGTACTGTGTGCCCTTTTTTGGTCTCCGCTGGTCAGTGGTAGACCCCTCTCCGTGCCCCCGCGGCGGGGCTCTGCCTTCTCCACTGCAAGAGCACGCTCCCTGGGCACCATTCTGGCGGTTGTCGGCTTTCTACACCGACAGGACACGGCGCTCTTCCGACATTCAGGCCGTCTGAAGGCACCTGTGTGCGCGGGTTGATAGTTATGGTTGTGGGGCAGTTAGAGATGAATCTAGTATAACTTTTGAACACACCTGCAGCAACACAGTTGTTCTCGTCCACGCTGCCAAGTACGGGGTCAGTCTCCCCTGGACACCTGTAGTTCTGCGTGCCCCCTGGACAGTAATAACCAGACTCGCAGACCAAGCAGGGGTTGCTCGATACTGGAGCTGCAATGGTGCCGTATGAGGCAGGGGGGCACAGGCAGCCTTCAACTGACGTGGCGCCTGTGTAGTTTGCAGTGGTGGAGTTGTAGGGGCATTCCTCACAAAACCCGGGCTCTGACCAGAACAGATTGGCCCCACAGGGGGCGCAATTGCTGTCTGACGTAGCGCTGCATGTCTGGTTTATGCCTTCCGGAGCACTGCATGTTGTGCATGGGGTTGGGGTTCCAAAGGCACACCAGTGGTCGCTGAGGCACTGTGTGCATACACAACTTCCTCCTTCCTCTGTAGCCCCCATGCCAGTCTGGAAAAGGGACACTCTACCAGTTTGGCCTGCAATCTCATTGATTGCGTTGATTCGTCCATCAGCCTTGTTGGCTGAGTCTTTTTGGTAAATATTCCACGTGGTTGGGTCTGATTCCCAAGTACCCCAGGATCCATCTTTCTGTGTATATACAACTGCATTCGACGACCAAACAAATATAGACCATACCACAGGATTTTGTACTGCGTTAGGAATAGTCTTCAAAATCTGCACGTCATTGCCCACTGTGTTAAGTTTTAGGCTACCCAAATCGCCAGATTCGTACAATATGAAACACAGATCAATATATGTCACGGTTCCCACCAAGGTGCGGATTTGTTGTCCTCCATGCCCTTTACCAAACTTGATGTAGGGCCAATAGCGGGCTGTTGCTTTACTGCTGATAGCCCCCCTGTACGAAAAATCAACGTTCGCCCCATAACTTTCCCCTGTACACGAAAAAGTTCGATCCACAAATTGAAAGCACAGAACGTTCCATGCAACTGAGTGTATGGCATATATCTCCTTTTCCGGGTACCACCGACTGAATGCTTGCTGGCTCTCACCACCCTCTCCCTTAATTTCATTGTCGGAGTAATATCCCCATTGATACACTGAATTGTCTTCCAGAACAGCAAACATACCATGTACATAGGGGTACAAAACCAGAACAGGCGTTGGGAACGTTTTGACCTGGTTGAAAGAATACCCACTATAGCCCCAGCATGTGACTTGTGTCCTGTCAGCATCATGTATACCACAAAGAGAAAAAAAAGAATAAGCTAGAGAATTAGGTGCAAACTTCAGCCCACTCATTGCACGAGCTGGATCTGTGGCGAAGTTTGAACGAGGCATATTTGCACTTCCAGCCCCTATCATACTTCTGGCGTTGCTCCCAAAGCATTTTGCAGTCAGATCATTAAACTGCACACATATAACTGGATATTGCCCACAACTCCCTACGTCAATAGCCTGAAGACCAGCTGGCATCTGTATCTCAGTGATTGGGTGGAAGACAGAGTTGAAAGGGTAATCAATTGTCCCCCAACAATAAACTTTGGAATCCCCTGCATCCAAATAGCAATCTGCTCCTGGGTTTTGTTGGATACTACTTGGTTTCCTTCTCTCGTATGCACGGGTTGTTTGTTGGGCCTTACAGTACTCCCCCAGTCCACAAGTACAGTTTTCTGGCCAGCTGACACCAGGGGGGGACACTGGAAAATCAGCGGGACACAGGTTCTGTACGCCCCCCCAGCACCACGAATCTGCAGGGCAGAGCTCGCAGGGGCCTCCTGGGGGCCCATAGTATCCCCTGTCACAGATACATGCTGTTGAATGGTTGCTCCCGTTCACCGAGACAGAGTTTGGTGGGCACTCTTCAATTGTATGCCCTGTCCTCCTATTCGTCTCCCCTGAGGTAAGGTGCTCACCCCCAAGACAATAATGACCCTCTGGGCACAGAGCACACTCCTGGGCTGTCTCCTTGTAAAAGCCAGGCCTGCACGAACAGTCATTCTGCACGCCTACAGTAACCTCACATTCGCTTGTGACCCCCCCCTCTCCACCATACTCACAGCGTGGGCCCCCCTCGTCCGTACTGTTGACGTTGCGAAACCCTGGTCTGCAGTGACAGTCAGAAGGGCTCGATGACAATTGAACTGCCACACTACCAGTGGGGCACACCACTGCATCCCCTCCCCCAGGGCACCAGTGGTCCACAGGGCACTCTGTGCATAGCCCGCCCGTAGAGCCACTGTAACCGGGAAGGCATTTGCAGTCCCTCTGGACCCCCGACAGAGCATTGGACCACGCGTTTTGGACACATTGGTTCCGCGTGAGCCCTGTGCACCAAGAGCCCCCTGGGCATGGGAGGGCCTGTGCAGCCCCAGTGCCAGGGCAATAGTAGCCAGCTGCACACTTCGCCCGGCGCAGCCCGTCGGGACAGTAGTACCCAGGGGGGCACTCAAGACACGTTTGCATGTCGAGAGTGTACTGCCCAGGCCCACACCCGCTCGAACAGTTCACAGTCTCGCCGCACGAGTCTCTTGGGGGGGACCCTGGTCCGCAGAGGAGTGGCTTGCTGCGGGAGCATTGGTGGCAGCCCCCACATTGGGGGAAGGTGTTCTGGTCGCACACGATGTCCACGTTGCCCCCAGTGACAGCACAGTCGTACATGGTGTCCCCAGTGGGGCACCACTTCCCAGGGGGGCACGGCACGCACCTCTCTATTTTCAATGCACCAGTATACACACCAGTACAGGGGGCACAGGTACTATCGACCCATTCAATGTGGTGGTTGTATGGGCACAGTCTGTCTGGCCCCGGATGATACCCACTAACGCACGAAGCGTCACATCCACACGCGGTGGTGTTCTCATATACCCCTG
>Ga0209600_1000287_pt1 | contig 41126 bp, 30 predicted proteins | sample COGITO_mtgs_1104_FD_185518 | JGI IMG/M metagenome (GOLD analysis project Ga0209600, IMG submission 185518) | Pelagic marine microbial communities from North Sea - COGITO_mtgs_110421 (SPAdes) (version 2) | ecosystem: Environmental > Aquatic > Marine > Epipelagic ... | reverse complement strand
CAGTTGCCAACTTAAACGGCGGAACGTGTGTTGTTGGACAAACGGCCACTACAGGATCTGCAGCATATTGCACAACGTCAAATAACTTGTTTTATACAACAAACACGACTCCGCATACAAACTTCACACCAGCGACTAGTGATCTTACTGGAGACCCTATGTATGTGAATCCATTGACAGATCTTCACGCTCAAGGGCAGGTTGCTGACAACGCAGGAACTCCTGTTGGAGTCTTGACTGACATTGACGGCGATACGCGTTCTACTACTACTCCAGATATTGGAGCAGATGAGTTTGCTTATGTATCTCAGTGTTTTGCCCCTACAGCGGTAACAACATCTAACGTAACGTCAACATCTTTTGATGCTAGCTGGACGTCTGCAAACACACCGATTGGTTATCATGCTCGTGCATGGGCTGCAGGAACGACTACTTATATGTACAGTTCAGGAACAGGCAGCACGGCTTCTTTCTCAGGCTTAATGGCGAACACAACATACTCTGTTGAAGTTCGTGATATTTGTGCTGTGGGTGATACTTCAGGATGGAGTGGCACTGCTGGATCAGCGACAACATCATGTGCGCCTACTGCGGTAACATCTTCTTCTCCATTTACGGAGAACTTTGATAGCGCTCCATGGGCGCCGAACTCAACAGGTTACGGTTCTAATACATGGGATAACTGCTGGGACGCATCACCGATGTATGCTGGAACATCAGATTTTGCATGGATGGTACAGTCAGGAGGCACGCCTTCTTCTTCTACGGGTCCTGTGGGAGCCAATAGTGGTTCTAACTATTTATATACAGAATCTTCTTTTGGAGCGATAGGTGCCCAAGCGCTTGTTATGACTCCATCTTTGATTTTGTCAGTAACGAACCCTGAACTTTCTTTTGCTTATCATTTATATGGAGCTACTCAAGGACCGATTTATGTTCATGTATCTACTGACGGTGGAACAACATTCCCATTAGTTGATTCAGTAACTACGTTCATGACATCTCAGTTAGATCCATGGGGAACGCATTACACAAGTCTTTCTAGTTATGCTGGAGATACAGTAATTGTAGCATTAAGAGTAGTGTCGGGTACATCATTTACTCAAGACGCTGCGCTTGACGACATCTCTATTGCACAAGCGCTTACTTGCTTCCCTGCAACAGCTCTTACTACATCAAATGAGACTTCGTCTTCTTTTGATGCTAGTTGGACTACAGGAAACACTGCAGCGATTGGATATGAGCTACGTTATACAATAGATCCAATGACTGCCACTTCAACGTGGATGTCAGTTAGTGGAACAGGAACATCTGCAACAGCTGCAGGATTAACTTCTGGAACTGCTTACATGTATGAGGTTCGTGAGATCTGCGCAGTAGGAGATACTGGAGCATGGTCAGGTCCAGGTTTTGCAACAACTAACTTCTGTGCTCCGCAATTCCAATGTAGTGTAACAATGACTATGTTAGATTCATACGGTGACGGATGGAACGGTGGTATAATGGGAATTGAGCAAAAGAATGCTGCCGGCCAATGGGTTGGAGTCGCTTCTTTCGGTTCAACATTTACCAGTGGTTCATCAGCTACTGAGACAGGAACTGTATGTGATGGAGACTCTGCCAGATTGGTTTGTTTCCAACCGGGATCATACTCTTCAGAAATGGGCTGGCTATTGGTAGATGCCTTGGGTGATACAGTTGATTATAAAGCAGCAACCACCTCAACTCCTGGCTTTACGGCAGGAACGGTTTTTGGCAGCGGTTTAGCTACTTGCCCATCGACATGTCCAAATACAGACACACTTGTTATTGATGATGAAACCTCTTGTGGCGTGTCTTCAGTGGAGTTTTATGCTTCAGGAGCAGGTGCAGATAATGAAGTGATCTGGCTTGACGCTAACGGTGCGGCGATCGCATATGGCGAGGACTTTGAGACAGATCCTATTTCTGCTACCACGACTGTTCAAGCAGCATCTATGGCTGTGAACAATTTAGCTGCACCCCATCACTTTGGGCCTCCATCGACCTTAACAGGTGGTTTTGGAAACTATACAAACGGAATGTGGTTTAGCGCTGCTTCAGCATTTGTCTTAGATTCAATTACTGTTATTTCTGACGGTCCGATTGAATTCCAAGTACGAATTTCTGAAGGTGGTGGTAACAAGTCTACTGGACACTCTGGTGCAGAGCTGTTGCTTAGTGACACAATCTTTATTAGTGCCGCTGGAACACATCAAGTTGCGGTTGAGGTTCCAATTATGCCTGGTACTTACTATATCAATATGAGATTTGCTACTGGAACGACAGGAAAGCTGCATCGTGCGACAGGTGGGGGAATTTATCCTTACACGGTTGCTAATGTTGCCAGTATTGACTCGGTTCAGTTTGGTTCAACCAATTCCCGCGTTTATTATGCATACGATTGGGTTATCCGCGAGGCTTGCACAGGACCAGTAACCACGGCTTCAGCTATTTATGCTGCAGTTCCGGATTCTGATCTTCCATACTTGGTTGACTTTGATAACGGATTGCCATGTAACTGGGATGATGATAGCAACACCAACCAAGGTTGGGAAGAAGTAGTGTCGTATGGCGGTCTTTCTCTTGATAGTTCAGCGTTCATGTTTATCAACGACGATGCTGCAGGATCTAGTGCACCTCCGGTTGATGCGTCTATTACATCTCCTGAGATGTATGCGATAGGATATGATTCATTGTGGTTAGAATTTGATCACTACTATCGTCATTTAGGTACCGCAGGTATTGTAGAAGTATATGACGGAAGTAACTGGGTACAAATTGACTCAATTGCTGGAACGGTCGGATCATGGACAGCTCCAATGCATGAGATGTATGACATCACGATGTATCAAAACCCAGAGCTTATGGCTCGCCTGCGCTACACTGATGGTGCTGGAACATGGGGTTGGTATTGGGCAGTGGATAACTTCGAAGTTTCTGGAGTATTAACGCCATGTACTGATGTTCGCATAGAGTTAAATAATGACACTTGGGGATCTGAGATCACCATGAGCATAGTAGACATAAACACAGGCTTTGTTTATTATGATGAAGGGCCATATCCAAATATCTCGTCAGCTGTATGGCCAGCAGGAAATACTTACGTTGACACTATTTGTCTACCCGATAATGGAATCTATGAGTTCCGTATCGAAGACACCTATGGAGATGGACTTATTTCTGGAGCAGCAACAGGTTATTATACTGTAGATATTCTTTGCCCATGGGGATTGAATAACGTGATGTCGCTTGATACTGCTACTAGTTTCAACTTCTCTAACGGTGGTACTGTAGCTAATGGATTTACAGGCGGGTCTTGGGACTCAACAGTATTCGACATTAGCTGTGTTCAGTATTCAAATGTCACCTTCCAGGTGGATATGAATAAAGTTGATGCAAGTACGTTTACTACTCCTGAATTGAACTCTACGTTCAACAACTGGTGTGGTAATTGTAACGCGATGAGCGATGCAGATGGTGACAATGTTTGGGACGTAACCGTTTCCTTGGCAGAAGGCGATACAATAGAGTACAAATACTCTGCTGATGGCTGGACTATCCAAGAGATGAATGATCCAAATGCATCATGTACAAATGGTAACGTTACTTACACGAATCGTGTATTGACGATCCCTGCGGCAGACACTGTTCTTCCGGTAGTTTGCTGGAGTTCATGTGATGCTTGTGCTATAGATGTTACGCTTAGCGTGAATATGGCATGGGAGGTCGCTAACGGTGCAATTGACTCCAATGGTGTTCATGTAGCTGGTACTTGGCAGTCTTGGAACCCAATGGGATCTGAGATGTTAGATACTAACGGTGATGGTATTTACCACATTACATTTGAGTCAGCTCTTGGCGAGAGTCTTCAGTACAAGTTCTTGAATGGAACGGACTGGACAAATGCTGAGCCAACAGCAGATCTTGCTAGTTGTGGTGTCTCTGATGGATTTGGAGGCTATAACCGAACAGCGACATTAGGTAATGCAGATACTGTGTTTGCTCCTGTATGTTTTGGTAAGTGTTACGACTGTGCTGTAAGCATAGACGAGGCATTGGGAAGCATTAGCTTATTCCCGAACCCGACTACTGGTGCATTCTCATTAGAGCGCACTAACCTAACTGGCGAGGTAGAAGTTAGCATCATAGGTCTCCGTGGAGAGTTATTAAATGCAACTAAGTGGGATGCTGGATCAAGTGAGCTCAAGATTGACTTGAGTGACCTAGCTTCAGGTATCTACATGGTACGCTTAACTGCTGAAGAAGGAACACGTACTATGCGTGTGGCTGTTCAGCGCTAAGCAAATAGAAATTTCTATTAGACAATAGTCTTTTAGAGTTCTTTAAAATTGACCGCCCCTTTTCGGGGCGGTCTTTTTTTTGGGATATCTTTACATGGTATTGAAAAAAATAAAAACATGAAGCGGGATATTCAGAATTACATACTTGGGCAATGGACTTCTGCCAGCGATACAGAATATGATGCCATTCATGCAATTACTGGGGAGCATATAGGGCGTGTCTCAAGCTTGGGTCTCAACTATGATGATATTCTTCAGTATGGAAGAGATAAAGGAGGTAAGTCATTACGGGAAATGACTTTTCCTATGCGTGGCTTGATGCTAAAAAGGTTGGCCCTTTTCTTACAAGAAAAAAAAGAGACATATTATGCGGTCTCATATGCGACAGGAGCTACTCGATCGGACTCTTGGATCGACATTGAAGGCGGAATTGGAAATTTATTTACGTACGCTTCGTTGCGACGTGAATTTTCAGATCAATCATTTCATATTGACGGAAGCCCAATTAAATTATCGCAAGCAGGTACTTTTTCAGGGCAGCATATAATGGTTCCAAAACAAGGAGTTGCTGTGCATATCAATTCATTCAATTTTCCTGTATGGGGAATGTTAGAAAAAATCGCAGTCAATTTACTCGCCGGAGTTCCGGCAGTAGTAAAACCGTCAGAATATACCAGCTTTTTAACAGAGGCTGTAGTCCGAGATATTATCGAGAGTCGAATCTTGCCTGAAGGAGCCTTGCAGCTAGTATCGGGAAAAGGTATTGGGATTCTTGACTCGGTCCAACGGGGGGACACGGTAACATTTACAGGTTCAGCGAAAACGGGGCTCTCCCTTAAGTCTTCTGCTCATTATTTAGAAAGAGGGGTTCCTTTTAATTTAGAAGCAGACTCCCTTAACGCTATGGTTATGGGTGAGGATGTAAAACCTGAATCTCCAGAATTTAAAATATTCATCAAAGAGGTCTGCAGGGAAATCACTGTAAAGGCTGGTCAAAAATGTACGGCGGTGAGAAGGATATTGGTTCAAAAAGATTCTATTGAAGCCGTAGGTGAGGCGATAAAAAACAGATTAGCTACCACTAAGTATGGAGACCCCATGCTAGAGGGTGTCAGGATGGGTTCTTTGGCGACGAAAACACAAGTGGAAAGAGTTCAAGAAGCTGTATCAATTTTATCTAAGGAGAATGATATTTTGTTTGGCAGCCTATCCGGTGAGAGCCAAGCGATTGCTGAGAATCCTAAAAATGGAGCTTATTTTGCCCCCTTATTATTTTTAAATAATGATCCCGTAAATAAGCTATTGTGTCATGATATAGAGGCATTTGGTCCCGTATCTACCTTGATGCCATACAATTCCGCTAGCGATGCAGCAGACATAGTTGCATTAGGAAAAGGATCATTGGTAACAACGATTGTTAGCTCCGAAAAAGAAATCTATAAGAGTTACGCTTTAGCTGCGGCTCATTCAAATGGACGAGTGCTTGTTTTGGACTCTTCAAGTGCCAAAGAAAGCACTGGGCACGGATCACCTATGCCATTGCTTACTCACGGAGGTCCAGGGAGGGCTGGAGATGGTGAAGAGATGGGAGGAATGAGAGGAGTAAAACATTATTTACAACGCACAGCTCTTCAAGGCCATCCTGATGTCCTTACCGAAATAACAGGGAGGTTTATTCCTGGAGCAAGCCGCCGTGAAGCGAATCCACATTTGTTTCGACAGTATTTTGAGGACTTGGTTATTGGCGATACGGTTACTACCGATAAGCACAGGGTTACAATGGAAGATATTGACAACTTTGCTGAGCTAAGTGGAGATAAGTTTTATGCTCACATGGACCCAGATTCATTAGATGGGACCATTTTTACAGGACGTGTGGCTCATGGGTATTTTATTTTAAGTCGAGCTGCGGGTCTATTTGTAGACCCACCAAAGGGACCTGTATTACTTAATTATGGTATCGAAACGTGCCGATTCACAAAGCCTGTTTATCCTGGGACAATTATAGGCGTGCAGTTAACTGTTCAGGAGAAAATAGATCAAGAGAAACGCGATGCAGAAGACATATCTAAAGGGATAGTCAAGTATTATGTAGAAGTTTCAGATGATATCGGTGAAGTTGTTGCAATTGCAACAATATTGACCATGGTAAAAAAGAGAGATCAGAATTAGCGTTATTTATACCAAGTTCTGAAAAGACAAAAGAAATATAAGATGGATGTAGATTTTAAAAACAAAGGAACAGTTGAAGTAATCGTAGAGGCTGGGGTTTCGAGTATTGAGTTTTCTCACCCTCAAAGTAATTCATTGCCCAGCGCGTTATTAAAAAAATTAACCCAAGCGATAGAACAGGAGTCATCAAACCCTGAAAGTCAAATTATTCTTCTTGGGAGTTCAGGCGATAGAGTTTTTTGTGGTGGCGCAAGTTTTGATGAGCTAGCTTCAATTTCAAACGAAAAGGAGGGCTTAAGTTTTTTTAGTGGTTTTGCCAACGTTATAAACGCAATGAGGAAGTCGCCCAAGATAATCGTTGGAAGAATTCAAGGTAAGGCTGTAGGCGGAGGTGTTGGACTTGCTTCTGCTGTTGATTATTGTTTCGCGACAGACTACGCTGGTGTTAAGTTAAGTGAATTAGCTGTGGGAATTGGCCCTTTTGTTGTTGGACCCGCTGTCGAACGTAAAATAGGAAAAAGCGCCATGAGCCAATTAGCGATCGATGCGACTCAATTTAGAACAGCAGAATGGGCTTTTAACAAAGGCTTATATTCACAAGTCTACCCTACAATAGAATCAATGGACCAAGGGATTTCAGAACTGCTCAAATCATTAACATATCAGAGTGCTTCTGCTCAAACAGCATTGAAAAAAATCCTTTGGGAGGACTTTGATCATTGGGATGAATTATTGGAATCACGTGCGCTTATCAGTGGGAAACTAGTTTTGACAGAAGAAAGCAAAGCGTCTATTCAGTTGATTTTAGAGAAAAAAAATCAAATTGATAAATAAAAGATGAGTACATCAATAAGCAAAACTCTTATTAAAGCGTATGAGTTGATGTGTACTGCTGAGCAGATGACCCATTGTTTTGAGAAAAATAAGGAAATTACACAGACATATGTTCACGCAACGTCGAGAGGGCATGAGGCAATCCAGTTAGCTTGCTCAATGCAGCTTGAACCTACAGATTTTTTATACCCTTATTATAGAGATGATGCGATGCTTTTGGGCATAGGAATGACTCCGTTTGATTTGATGCTTCAACTACTCGCCAAGCGTGAGGATCCATTTTCTGGAGGGAGAACATATTACAGCCATGCCAGTTTACGAGTGTCAGATAAGCCAAAGATTCCACATCAGTCTTCAGCCACCGGAATGCAAGCAATTCCCGCTTCTGGTACAGCAATGGGAATTCAATACAAAGAGAAAGTGGGCCTTACAGAAGAATGGGGCACCGCAAAACCTATATCTATGTGCTCAATCGGAGATGCTGCTATGACGGAGGGAGAAGTCTCAGAGGCTCTTCAAATGGCCGCTCTAAAGCAATACCCTTTGCTTGTTATTGTCCAAGACAATGGTTGGGATATTTCAGCGAGTGCTTCAGAAGTGAGATCTGGAGATGCCGCCGATTACGCAAAGGGGTTTCCTGGAATTAATATTGTTCAGCTCGATGGAAGTGATTTTTCATCATGTTTTCATGCTGTCAGAGAGGTTCTAAGTAAAATGCGGAAAACCAGAGAACCATATTTAATTCATGCCCGGGTGCCACTTCTGAATCACCATACATCCGGGGTTCGAATGGAGTGGTACCGGGATGACCTTGAAGATCACAAAAAAAGAGACCCTTTACCTAAACTGAGAAATTTCTTACTGGATCAGGGGGTGAATAAGAATGAAATCGAAAAAATCGAAGAAGCGGCAGCAAAAAATGTAGAGAAAGATTTTGCAAGGGCATTATTAGCGGAGGATCCAAAACCCGAAGACCTTTATACTCATAGATATGCGCCAACTCCAATAAATTCTGAATCAGGGGTTAGAGAGCCTAATAATAGAGACGCAACAGTTATGGTAGACAGCGCATTGTTTGCTATTCGTGAAATTCTTGACGCTCATCCAGAATCCTTATTATATGGACAAGACGTAGGGGCTAGGCTTGGAGGTGTATTTAGGGAAGCTGCAACTTTAGCTCAGCAATTTGGTGATCATAGGGTGTTTAACACTCCTATTCAAGAAGCATTTATTATTGGTAGTACCGTAGGAATGTCTGCTGTTGGATTAAAGCCGATAGTTGAAGTTCAGTTTGCTGATTATATCTGGCCCGGATTAAACCAGCTGTTTACAGAGCTCTCAAGGTCATATTATCTATCAAATGGCAAATGGCCAGCGAGCGCCATTATAAGGGTGCCTACAGGGGCATATGGGAGTGGTGGCCCATATCATTCATCTAGCGTGGAGTCGGTATTGACAAACATTAGGGGAATAAAAATTGCTTATCCCTCAACAGGAGCAGATCTAAAAGGTTTAATGAAATCAGCTTATGCCGACCCGAATCCTGTTATCATGTTAGAGCATAAGGGGCTTTATTGGTCGAAAATATCAGGAACGAGCGGCGCAAAAACTATTGAGCCATCTGAAGATTATGTGATCCCCTTTGGAAAAGGAAGGATTGTCCTTGAAGCCAAACCAGAAGCTGCATCTTCTGTATGTATTATAACATACGGAATGGGAGTTTATTGGGCCCTTGAGGCAGAAAAAGCTTTTTCAGGAATGATTGAAATTATAGACCTACGATCACTTCAACCGTGGGATGAAGAGCTTGTCATGACTTCAGTTTCACGCCATGGTCGGGTATTAATTTTAACCGAAGAACCAACAAAAAATTCATTTGCAAAAGCGATATCTGGAGAAATTCAGAATCAATGTTTTAGCAAATTAGACGCTCCAATATTGGTGTTAGGGTCTGAAGACACTCCCGCAATACCTTTAAATAAGACATTAGAAGCTACATTATTACCCAATCCGAAAAAAGTGGAAAAATCACTGGAGTATTTATTTAATTATTGACTTTTTTTGATGGGTTTGAGCCTCATCCATCGGTGAGGTATGCCATCTTCTAGAAACTCATCTTCTTCAACTTCAAAATTAAATTCATGGTAAAAATCAACCAGATAGGATTGAGCCATTATTAAAATGTCATTATTTGGATAACGCTTCCAGCATTCATTTATAGATAGTTTCATTAATTTCTTTCCGTAACCTTTTCCTCTAGCTTTTGAACAGGTCACAACTCTTCCGATACTAGAATCGGGATAAGCCAATCCAGGCGGAATAATTCTGCAGTAGGCCCACAACTCATCATCTATGGACAAGCACGCATGGAGAGAGCCTTGATCTTTTCCATCAAGATCTTGATAGGGACAGTTTTGTTCAACAACGAAAACTTCTGCTCTCAAGGCTAATATTTCGTATAATCCTGATAATGTTAAATCAGAAAAAGGTATAATTTTTGAAAAACTCATAGAGGCACCAATTTCGTATTTTTGTTTGAACACTGCAAAAAATATTGAACGAGATATCTGGAGCCTCAATATTGTTCGTCGAACTGAAAAACTTATAATTAATTGGAAGAATTCAAATCTGTTATTTTTAAAGACTTGGGCCGAATAAACTATAAAGAGGCCTGGGATTTCCAGGAGAATATTTTTTCTGGAGTGTTGAATAGTAAATCCGAAAATCGAAATCGATCTGATGACAATCAGGTTAGGACAACCGATTATTTACTTTTCGCCGAGCATAATCCCGTATATACAATAGGTAAAAGCGGAGATATGAAGAACTTACTTGCCAATAAAAACCAATTAGAGGAATTAGGGATTGAGTTTTTTAAGATTAACAGAGGTGGGGACATAACATATCATGGGCCGGGCCAACTTGTTGGTTACCCTATTTTGAATCTTGATCATTTTTTTACAGATATACATCGATATCTCCGTACACTGGAAGATGTGATAATTGACACGTTATTTGATTATGGACTGAAAGGAGGGCGAATTTCTGGAGAAACAGGTGTATGGTTGGATCCAGAGACTCCATTTGCCAGAAAAATCTGCGCGATGGGAGTGCGCGCCAGTAGGTGGGTTACAATGCATGGATGGGCATTTAATATTAATACGGATTTAAAATATTTTCAACATATTATACCTTGTGGTATCACCGATAAATCAGTAACTAGTTTAAATATTGAATTAGGTAAAGAGATTGATATGCTGGACTTAAAACAAAAAGTGAAATATCATTTTGAAAAACGATTTGAGGTATCATTATCAAATTTTCCCGAAAAAAATCATATTTAAAAGGCAAAAATGATAAATCAAAGCCTTAACTTTTAGAGCATGAAGCGAATTCTAAAGTCGATTTTAACGCTAGCTTTGCTTGTGTTGCTTGTCAAGGCATCATGGTTTAGCTATCTATTTAAGGGGGTATATGCTACTTATCTTAAAGGAAATACAACAGCAAATATTTTTGATGGGGAAAGTTTTGCAAAAGGTGAAATTAACGCTACGTCACCTTCCCCATGGCCAGTGGACTTAGATATTACTTATGCACCTTCTTTGGAGTTAGAGATGGCTTTATCAGAGATTGAAACAGGAGCTTTTTTAGTTTTTGAAAATGACACGTTACGCCATGAAGAATATAAAAACGAGGTTGCCCTAGATTCAAAAACAAATTCATTTTCAATGGCAAAATCGATAGTTACAATTCTTGTGCAAATTGCTATTCAAAATGGCGAAATATCGGGGTGGGATGAGCTAGTTGTAAATCTGATTCCAGAACTTAAGGGACCTGGAAGATCGATATTAACATTAGCTAATTTATCTGGTATGACTGCAGATATGGATTGGGATGAGGATTACTATAACCCTTTTGGGATTCAGGCGAAGGCATATTACGGTAGCGACTTATATAAAACGATAACTTCTCGCTCCATCGGAACAGAAGTTGGGGTAAAATTTGAATACCAATCAGCAGCTACTGCTCTTTTAGGGTTTTGCTTGGAAGCGGCGACAGAGACAAAAATATATGATTACGCCTCTGAAAATTTATGGTCTCCACTTGGTGCTGTTTCTGAAGCTTTTTGGCATTTAGATGAAAGCGGAAATGCCTTAAGCTATTGCTGTTATAATGCAACAGCTAGGGATTACGGAAGGTTAGGAAAGTTGATTCTTCAAAATGGAATTTGGGAGGGTCAGAGACTGGTAGACAGTTCTTTTTTGAAGGGAGCAACTTCTCCGGGAACTGATCAATACTATGGTTTGTCTTTTTGGCTGGGTCAAGTTCCGGATTCTCCTATTATGAACTCAGGAATTGAGAATAGATATATAGCTTTTCATGGTCATTTAGGACAATGGATAATTGTGCTTCCAGCCGTAAATCGTGTTATTGTAAGAACAGGCCATCAGGGGGGCAAGTCATTTTCTGACCCAGATAAATTATCTCCTTATATGTTGACAATTCAAGAATATGGTAAACCATCAGAATTAATCTTGGAAAGAAATAAACCTGATGTTCAAAACTCGTTAGATACACTGGGTTCAGATATTAATGAGACGAGCTTAGAATCAGACGCGTTGCCACTGCATAATGGCAATTTAGAAGGCTAATGCAGAAAAATAGAGTTTTGCTTGAAATAAATGGGCTTAATATTGAGGGCCCCTCAGGTCCACTTGTAAAGAATATTTCATTTAAAGTTCAAGAAGGAAAATGCTTAGCTTTTGTTGGCGAGTCTGGATCAGGAAAATCTATGATCGCATTGACAATTATGGGCCTGCTACCGTCTAACTTAAAAGTTAAGGATTTAAAAAGCATTGATGGTATTTTCGGACTAAATAGGGCAATGATATTTCAAGAGCCCATGTCTGCTTTAAACCCAACGATGAGAGTTGGAGACCAAATATCGGAGGGTGCCGTTTCGGCGTTGAAAATATCTAAATCTCAGGCTAAAGAAAAAGCTATTAGCTGGATTAATAAAGTGAAAATTAATGAACCGAGGAGGTCTTATGGAAAGTACCCGCATCAATTAAGCGGTGGTGAACGCCAGAGAGTTATGATAGCAATGGCAATGATAATGGAGCCAAAATTGCTTATTGCTGATGAACCTACTACGGCATTGGATAATAAAGTTGCAGTTGAAATACTTAGCTTGCTCAGAGATTTACAAGCTGAAAATAAAATGTCTTTGATCTTTATAAGCCATGATATTGAATCGGTAGCCCAGATTGCAGATACTATTATGGTAATTCAAGACGGAAATGAAGTTGAGAGCGGAAAGTCAAATGATGTTTTATTATCTCCAAAAGAGCCGTATACCAAAGGACTTTTAGCGGCAAGGCCTCCGGAGGAAAGCAAACCTCGGAGGCTGTCTACCGTTAGTGATTTTTTAAAAAACAAAATCCCAGATTTAACGGAAGAAAACCCTCCCGAGTTAGGATCAATAATTTTAGAAATCAAAAACCTGTCAAAATACTATTCAGATAAATTGATTTTAAATGACATTTCTTTAGAATTAAGAGAAGGGGAAACCCTTGGCCTTATCGGTTCCTCTGGAAGTGGTAAATCAACACTTGCAAAGTGTATTATCGGCCTTCAATCGATAGCAGGTGGAGAGATTAGATACAGAGGAGAGCCAATTGAAAATATTAGTAGATTGAATAGGATTAAATTAGCTAGGGAAATACAATATATCTTCCAAGATCCATTTTCAAGCCTTAGTCCTAGAATGTCAATAGGAGAAGCTTTAATGGAGCCTATGGTCGTTCATAAGCTATATGAAAACGAGAATCTTCGTTCAAAAAAAATAAATGAATTATTAATATCTGTTGGGCTTGATTTAACTGTAAAAGAAAAATACCCACATGAATTTAGTGGAGGCCAGCGTCAGAGAATAGGAATTGCTAGGGCATTAGTTTTGGCGCCAAAGGTTTTGATTTGCGATGAAAGTGTTTCGGCATTGGATTTAAGTGTTCAAGCTCAAGTATTAAATCTACTTAATGATTTAAAAGAAAAATTTGGCTTTAGTTATATTTTTATTAGCCATGACGCTCGAGTAGTAAAGTATATGAGCAATAAAATTATTAGTTTGGAAAAAATATAGGGTCTAAATTCATATGGACATTTCAGGGACATTATCTGGAACAAATAATTTACCTATTGTCTTTGAAACAATTTCTTCTACGGAAACGCCAGGAGCCCTTTCTCTCAAGACAAAACCTAATTCTGAGTGAACCTCTAAAACGGCTAGATCAGTGACGATTTTTTTTACACAGTTTAAACCTGTAATTGGCAATGTGCATTTTTCCAGTAGCTTGGAGTCTCCTTTTCTATTTGTATGCTGCATAGCTACAATTATATTTTCCGCACTAGCAACTAGATCCATAGCGCCACCCATTCCTTTAACCATTTTCCCAGGTATTTTCCAATTTGCAATATCTCCTTGATCTGAAACTTCCATCGCCCCTAGGACTGTAAGCTGTATTTTTTTTGATCGAATCATGGCAAAGCTCATGGAGCTGTCAAAAAAAGAAGATCCAGGCAATGAGGTTATCGTCTGCTTTCCAGCATTAATGAGATCAGCATCCTCTTCCCCTTCAAGCGGGAATGGCCCCATTCCAAGAATTCCGTTTTCTGATTGGAATTCAACCTTGATATCATCTTGAACATAATTGGCAACAAGAGTAGGTATTCCTATTCCTAGATTTACATACCAACCATCTTTTAGTTCCTTAGCAATTCTTTTTGCAATTCCATTTTTATCTAATGCCATGATTATTCTGTTTAGTTATGCTTGGAAACAGTTCGTTGTTCTATTCTTTTTTCAAAGACACTCCCTTTGAAAATTCTGTGAATAAAAACACCTGGTATATGTATTGCGTTTGGCTCTAAGCTACCGGCGGGAAGAAGTTCCTCTACTTCAGCAACAGTTATTTTCCCGGCCATAGCCATAGACGGATTGAAATTTCTGGCAGTGCCTTTAAAAATAAGATTTCCTGTTTCGTCACCTTTCCAAGCCTTTACAAAAGCAAATGATGCGTTAAAGGCATGCTCTAGGATATGTGGTTTTCCATTAAAAACTCGAACTTCTTTGTCTTTTGCGACTTCAGTACCATGACCAGCTGGGGTAAAAAATGCAGGGATTCCTGAGCCCGCAGCACGACAACGCTCAGCTAGTGTTCCTTGAGGAATGAGTTCAACTTCTAGCTCGCCGGAAAGCATCTGACGTTCAAATTCGTCGTTTTCTCCGACATACGAGCTAATCATTTTTTTGATTTGATGATTTTCAAGCAGCAGACCAAGCCCAAAACCGTCAATGCCAGCGTTATTTGAGATGCATGTTAAATTTTTGGTGCCTTTTTTCCTTATTGCAGCAATTGAATTTTCAGGAATACCACAAAGCCCAAACCCTCCAAACATTACTGTCATATTGTCTTCAAGCCCATCAAGGGCTTCATCTAAATTATGAATTACTTTACTTATCATATTTCTAAATCTTAATTATATTCTGAATTTTCTTCATATTGTTCTGTTTTTTGACCCAAGTATGAATTGCAATCCAACGCAATACTTATTGCTCCAGGCGGTTTGTCAAACTCATCGTCACGTATACCGATTTTAGGTTGGGCATATAGGTCTTTCATATAGATTGCCCAAATTGGGAGTGCAGTCGTTGCTCCTTGCCCAAATTCTGTTGTTCCAAAATGAGCGGATCTATCTTGACATCCAGTCCAGATGCCAGTGACTAAATTGGGGACCATACCAACAAACCATCCGTCAGAGTTATTTTGGGTAGTTCCGGTTTTTCCTGCTATCGGATTTGTAAAGCTATAGGGATAGTCTGTGACAACATTATAACGATAACGCCCTCCAGTGTGCCTTAGCCTAATACCAGTTCCGCTTTCAGTAACTCCTTGAAGCAGATTAACCATGGTGTAGGCCACCTCGGGAGAAAATACCTCTCGTGTTATGGGAGTAAAATCATCTAAAACAACACCATTTTTATCTTCTATTCTAAGGACTACTAATGGCTGGGTATATAGTCCATTATTACCAAATGCAGTATAGGCTCCAACCAATTCATAAATCGACAAATCGACAGTTCCTAAAGCAATAGATGGCACTGCAGGAATTCGAGATGTTACTCCCAAAGACTTAGCCATATTAGAAACTGGATTTGGCCCAATTTGTTTCATTAAAAAAGTAGTTACAGTATTAATGGAACCAGCAATAGCCTCTTTAAGAGTTAAAACCCCACCATATTTTTCACTAGAATTTTTTGGACACCAGGGCTCGAGTAAACCGAATTGACCGGAGTCTATACATGTCTGAATATTAGGAACCTCCATACATGGGGAGTATTTTTTATCAGCAATTGCTGCCGCATATACAAAGGGTTTAAACGTTGAACCAACTTGTCTTCTTCCTTGCTTTACTGCATCGTATTTAAAATGTTTAAAGTCAACTCCTCCAACCCAAGCTTTTATAAATCCTGTTTGAGGCTCGATACTTATTAAGCCTGCTTGATATATGCTTTTGTAGTATTCAATGGAATCAAGTGGGCTCATGAGAGTGTCTAAATCACCATTATGTGAAAAAATATTCATTTTAATAGGTGATTTGAACATCTTGATTATCTCTTTTTCAGACAAGCCAGCCTTCTTTGAGTTTTTATAGCGTCCAGTTTGTCGCATAGCACGCATTAAAATTTTTTGGCCTTCGCTAAAGGAAAGGTCTTCTGGAAAGTAAAAAGGCCCTGCCTTACGATTCTTAATTTGCGAAAAAAATACACGTTGCAAATTTTTCATGTGTTTCTTGACTGCTGTTTCAGCTGAAACTTGCATGCGGCTGTCTATAGAAGTGTAAATTTTCAAGCCATCTGTATACAAATTGTAACGTCCTCCATTGGCTTTGGGATTATTTGATATCCAATTTTTCATGTAAGCTCGAATGTTTTCTCTTAGATGCGGAGCCAAACCCTTGTCATGCCCTTGACGATTAAAATTTAAAACTAAAGGAAGAGAGACTAAAGAGTCTAATGTATTTTTTGATATATAATTATTACGCTCCATTTGTCTTAGGACTGTATTGCGACGATTTAAGGCTAGTTTGAACCTCTTTTCTCTAGCAGGGTTGTAATAAGAAGGGTTTTTACACATTCCGATTAGCATCGCAGACTCCTCTATATTTAATTCATCTGGTGTTTTACCAAAGTAGACATTGCTTGCGCTATATATTCCAACGGCCTGATAAAGAAAATCGAATTTATTGAGATACATCGTGATTATTTCCTGCTTTGTGTAACTGCTTTCAATCTGCAATGCAATAACCCATTCCTTAAGTTTTTGGAGAACACGAAGAATAAAACCTCTTGCGGGATCTGGAGTAAACATTAATTTCGCCAATTGCTGTGTAATAGTAGAACCTCCGCCATTGGAGCCAAGGGTAATAAATGCCCTACCAAGGCTCCTAAAGTCTATTCCTGAATGTTCTAAAAATCGCTCGTCTTCTGTCGCAATAAGTGCCTTGATAAGATTGCTTGGAAGGTCATGATATTCGACATGAACTCGGTTTTCGTGGAAAAAAGTTCCAATTTGATTCCCGTCGCTTGAGAGAATCTCAGTCGCGAGATATGATTTGGGATTTACAATTTCTTCGGTTGAAGGGAGCTCTCCAAAAGTCTCCATCTTTACTAATAATAGAATAATTATTATCGATACAGGAATCGATAAGATGAATACCCAAAAAAACTTAACATAATTCCTAAAATCTTTTTTATCCAGGTTTTTTGAAGCCATCAGTAATTATTTTTTTCACTTGATATAATTAGAGCAAGATCCTTTATCCCTCTTAGCGGCTCATCCCTCATTCCATGGTAGAATCTAAATCGATAATCGCCTGGCCTAGGAAATTTAACACCATTTTTATGATAGGGAAGGTTAATCGTTTTAAGCGCTCCTACTCCCTTCCCTAACCAAGCGCCCTCTGGGTTATTTAATGTTATTTCTATTGTGTCTTGGTATTCAGTTTGAGTTTCGGAAAGGACATCACGAAATAGATATAAATTGCTATATGGATAATTTGTAGTATGCCGTATTCTGAGTGAAACTCGATAGATAGCAGATGTGTCAGAAATAGAAATATCAGCACTAAGTACACTGTCTTGCCACCATAAATCGTCATTGTTAGTTCGTAATTCTTGAACAATCGGCTTTTTGCCACATGAAATAACTAACAGAACAAATAATAAAATGGATGTTTTTTTCAGCTTAGACACTTGTTGAATTTGATATTATGAAGGCCATAAAACGAAGATAGTGCATCTTTGTCTCGTGAAGTTGGACTTTATATCTACTCTTACCCTATGTTTTTTCGCACAGGCCCTTTGTGCTCAAGGAGTTCCTGTTGGGCAATGGCGTTCACACCTTCCCTTCAATGAAACGCATTCAATAGCAATTTTAAACGATGAAATTATTGCTGCCAGTAATTATGGATTATTGAGATTCAACTCATCCGAAAATATAATATCTGACTTCACGAAAGTTGACGGGCTAAATGGTGTGGAATTGACAGAAATAGAATCATCTCCAAATGGTATTGACGTTCTTTTAGGCTATGAGGACGGCCTAATGGAATTGTGGAATAGTGATATTATAAGAGAAATACCAGATATTCCTGAAAGCGGAAAATATCCAGGTAGGTCTTCGATCAATGCATTTGTTTTCGATGGAGAAGATAGAGCATTTGCCGCTACCGGGTTTGGAGTCGTTGAATTGGATTTGTTATATGGTGTAGTAAAAGGAACATACTTATTAAAAGACGATGGGAATACCACGGAGACATATAATGTTGATATTGATAATGATAGTTTATATGTTGCTGCTGAAACGGGATTATGGTCAGCATCGTTGGGTGATCCATTGTATCTTTTTTCATCTTGGAACCAGTGCCAAAGATGGGCAGATACAGCTGTAAATGACATTTCTATTTCAGGAGCAGACTATTTGGTTTCAAAAAATGAAAGTGGTGCTATTTGGTTAAAAAAAGATGGCATATGGCTGGAGATGTATTTAAATAACTCAGACAAATTTGAAGTAAGAAGAATTTCAAAGACAGATAATGGGTATTTAGTTATCAGAGATTTTGACATAATATATATTGACACACTTGGAATTCAAAGACAAGTATACAGCTCAGGATTAAGTAATAATGATAATTTCAGCCCTCGAGATGCAAAAATTTCATCAAATGGCGTTCTCTGGATTGCAAACGCAGGTAAAGGAATTTCCTTTATAGATAATCCAGATTATGTTCAGCATCGAAAAATATCAGGCCCTCCATCTTCTTCAGTTTTTGAGGTTTCTTCGAGCTTACATGGGATAGAGGTATTTAGCGGAGCTATTGATCCAACATGGACTGCCACATACTGCAATGAGGGAGTATTCCTTTTTAATCAAGAGAATTGGTCTGTTTTGAGTAGTGAAAAACTTAATGACGCAAAAGATATATTAGCTAAGGTTGTGGACCCCAGTGATACTTCTCATTGGTTTGTTTCGAGCTGGGGTAAAGGTGTACTGGAGTTTAAAGATGGTGAGCTTGAAACTGTTTGGGACAATACTAATTCATCTCTTATGAGCGCATCTGGAAGTACAACAAACGACGTTAGAACTGGCGGTCTTTGCTGGGGTGAAGATGGAGCTCTTTGGGTAACAAATGCCTTATCAAATTTCCCTCTTCACAGATTTAATCCTACAACCGGGCAATGGAAGGCCTTTGGTCTTGGCGCATTTAATGGATTGAGTATAAAAAATATTATTCAAGGGTCAGATGGAGTATTTTGGATACAAAGTCGAACCAATGGATTAATGGCAGTAAAGATTCAAGAGAGTACTGTTAACTTAAGAAGATTAACAACAGGGGTTGACAACGGAAATCTCCCAAGTAGCTCCGTAAACTCTTATGTATTTGATAAAGATGATGAACTTTGGATTGGCACTAGCGATGGTTTGGTTGTATCGTTTACACCTGGTAACGCAATGAATGGAAATAGTATTGATGCACAGGCACTTTTGGTGGAGGAAAATGGCATTGTTCAGAAGGTGCTTAGTGGTGAAAATGTTCTTGCTATCGCAGTTGACGGAGCTAATAGAAAGTGGATTGGAACATCGGATGGTGGACTTTTCTTGCTTTCCTATGATGGATTAGAGACGCTAGCTCACTTCACTCAAAGTAATTCACCTTTATTATCAAATAGAATTAATTCACTTGCTATCGATCCTTTAACTGGAGAGCTGTTTATAGGGACAAGCCAGGGATTAATTTCCTATCGAAGTGATGCGGTCGATCCTTTTGATGATTTTTCAAATATTCAGGTTTTTCCGAATCCATATGAACCAAAAGACTTTGGTGCAATGTCAATAAAAGGTTTGATTGACGGTTCCTATGTCAAAGTGACAAATACTTCGGGGAGATTAATTTTTGAGGGCCCCGCAACCGGTGGACAGTTTAGTTGGACAACTAATGGGTTGGATGGCTCCCCAGCCCCAAGCGGTATATATCTGTTTTGGGTGACTAATCCATTAGGAACTTTAAATACTGTTGTTCAAGGAGTAATTGTTCGCGGCGAGTAAAAAAATGAAAGACACAACAAAGGCTCTTGTTTTGGGTAAGATAGCTGTTGGTGAAAAGGGCCATATTCTAAGATTGTGGACAAGAAAATATGGACCTCAGGCATATATTATTCATTCTATTAGAAGCAATAAAAATGGAATTAGGCCGGCAGTTTTGCTTCCTATGACTTTTATAAATGCAACAGTGCATCATAGTAATAATGGTGGTTTAGAAAAAATAAAAGAAGTTGATGTAGCTAAAATTTGGCATAGATTAACAACGAATCACATAAGACAGACTCTTTGTCTTTTTTCCGCAGAAATTTTGCAAAAAACTCTCCAAAATGGAGATGCTAGCTTTGCTTTTTTTGATGATTTCATGGTTATGTTAGAGAGGTGGGACACAAGTAATGTGAACCTAGCGATGTCTGCAAATGAGATGCTTTTATTGGTCTGGAAACACCTTGGCTTTAATATTGACTCTAGAGATTATGGGGATGGTTATGTTTTAGACCTACGCGAGGGAGTATTCGTTTCTAACCCCCCTACCAATAGTGATTGTATATCTCCAGAAACATCAAAAGAACTTGTTGACTGGTTTAGAGATAGGAATAAATTGGTTTCTAAAATAGCACGTCTAGAAATAACTGATGGTTTGATTCTGGGCTTAAAATGGCATTACCCTAGCTTAGGGAAAATTAATTCTTTAGAGATATTGAGAGCAATTACCTTTTAGTTATCAACTACCAGATCAATGAATAAACTAATTTATGCGAATAGAGCTTAGCGCAGCTTCAAGCTCTAGCATCATTTTTCTTTTTTTGGAGCTTGGAGCATATACCAAACTGGTCATTGATATTCTTTTGTTTTGTTTTTCGTCAAAAAAAGTATATGTAACAAATGGCCCTCCCCCAAAACCCCTCTCAGTTCTGAAGAGCCCCCGGTGCTCTATGACATACTTCCCATCTATATTACTATAGTTTAAATCAATAGAAACATCCGTTTCAATTTTTAAAAAGCTTTTATTTTCAGCTCCCTCGAAATATTTTTTTAATAATTTATTTTGTTCTGACAAGATAACCGCTTCAGTATCATATATACTATCGAAATAAGGCGCAGACCACGCTATTAAGTATTGAATACTTTTTTTGGTATCAGCTCTGAGGATTTTAATATCCTTTTTATCCAATGTTGTCTTATATCCTTTTGGTATAAGCATATGCTTAATTCCCACTTTTTTTAGGGATTCTGGAAGGTTCTTTTGAGAATTTCTAGAAATACGACTAAGTAAAATTGAATTATCATGTCTCTCAAACTGCTTAATGAGTCTAGTCGCATTTGATTTAAATAATTGAGTTACTCTTTTGGCTGATGGAGCAATAATTTGAATAACTAATTGAGGCTCTGACCAAACATTTTTTTTCACAATAATCGAGCTAGAGTCGGGTATAACAATTATTGAAAGAATACTCTTTGATCTTCTTGTGATTTGGGAAATACTCTTAATAGGCAGCCTCGAAAGATCAAATTTTGATTCATTTTGTGGCAGCCCAAGCACAGGGCGAGCGAGCTCTTCCACAAATGATCGCCCACAAAGTTTCCAAAGGTCATCATCGCAAAATATAGTTAATTCATTATGTGTTCCATTTGATGATGGAAGGCTATACTTTGAAATCGAATTGGATCCGCCATCAATATCAACAGAGCTATTACAACTCGGTTGGAAAAAAATAGAAAACATTAAGACAACTTTGATCGTTTTCAAGATATTATATTTTTAATTTTTGACCAATTCGAATTCTTGTGCTTCTTAGATTATTCCAACGCTTAATATCCCTAACTTTTAAATTATATTTTTCAGCTATCTCACCGAGAGTGTCGCCACTTCTGACAATATGAACTCTTCCTGAAGCCAATTTCCAAGGAGGAGGTAAAGGAGTCTTTTGTAATCTTATGGATGTCATTCTATAAAGAGAGTCAGCGACAAAAGAAAGTTCCATCATTTTATTTTTTGGAATATAAAAAATATACGGAATATTATTTTTTGGAGGAGGTACATACTGATGTTTGTATTGGGGGTTTAAACCTTGAATAATGGACGAATCAATTGATAGCAAATATGCAATATCGAATAAGTGTATTCCTTTTTCTGCTTTAATAGTGTCCACTTGAAAATAGTTAATTTTTTGATCTGTGCTGACAACCCCATGTGTGCCGGAATAGTTCATCACATATATGGCAGAAATCAAAGAAGGAATATAATTAGCCGTTTCTCTGGGTAAATAGGGACGAATCTCCCAAAAGTTTTTCCCCCCACCGGAATTTCGAATGGCTTTAGTCACATTTCCAGGCCCAGCATTATAGGCGGCAATAGCTAATCCCCAGTCACCAAATAAGTCATATAATTTCTTAAAGTATCGACATGCCGCATCTGTGGATAGAAATGGATCCATCCGTTGATCAACATAAGAGCTAATCTCAAGACCCTGCATTTTTCCGGTAGCATACATGAATTGCCAAAGACCCGTCGCGCCAGCTTTACTCTTTGCTTTTGGGTTAAGTGCGCTTTCGATTATTGGTATAAATTTTAATTCTAATGGCAATCCATATTGGTCTAAAACAGATTCAAATAATGGGAAATAGAATTCAGAACGGGATTTAAGATTTTTAACAAAATCAAAGTTTTGCCCAAGATAATATTTGATAATATTTCGAACTTCATCAGTTAACCTGAGATCTAAAGGGGTATTATCATCTAATTTCTTTATTCTTTGGGCAAGAATAGAATCATGTAATTGACGGATTCCTAAACTGTTATTACTGGGCTGATCAAATTCGTGTAACAAATAATTTTCAACCCATTTATTAAGAACAAAATGGATGTAAGCAGAATCGATTTTTTCCGGAGTTGCATCTTTTTGGATACTGTCGACATTTCTATTTTGCCCATTTACTGACAGTGAAAAAATTACAAAAAAAACAAAATATAACCGAATCATTTAATTTACTGATTCAATAACTTTTGCGATCGCAAAAATAGACTGTTCGTCAAAATTAGATCCCATGATTTGCATTCCATGCGGCAATCCATTGCTGTGAGTGCCTATTGGAATTGAAATAGCGGGTATGCCAGAAAGGGGAGCCTGAACGGTAAACATATCTTCCAAATAAAGTATCGTAGGATCAGCATACTCTTGACCCAGGGGAAATGCTGTGCTTGGTGTTGTTGGGCCAATTATTCCATCTAGACCGTCAAGATCCTTGATGGTTGAGTCTCTTACTACTCTTCTCGCTTTTTGAGCTTTTCCATAAAATGCGTCATAATATCCGCTGCTTAAAACAAATGTGCCTAGCATGATTCTGCGTTTCACTTCTTCTCCAAAACCGTCACTTCGGGACTTTTTATAAAGAGACTCGAGATCTGTAAAATTTGAATTTCTGTGACCTATATGAATCCCATCATACCGCGCTAAGTTTGAACTTGCCTCTGCTGTTGTTAAAATATAATATATCGGGATTAAGCTGTCGAAAAACGGGAATTCTAATTCTACAATTTTGTTACCGGAGAGCTTTAATTTCTCTACTGTCTCTATAAATTTTTGACGAATTTCAGGATCAAGAGCTGTTGAATCTATCATGCTTTTATAGTACCCAAGCCTTAGCGTCTTTTTTTTATTTTTTACATCAAGCATTTTAGGTACTTCCAACTCAGAACATGTTGTATCATAGTCATCTTTACCAGAAATAACTTCTGTTATGATGGCTAAATCTTCCAAAGAAGATGCTATCGGTCCAACTTGATCAAAAGATGAGGCATATGCAATAACACCATGTCTTGAGACTCTACCATAAGTGGGCTTTATTCCATAAACACCACAGAAAGCTGCTGGTTGCCGAATTGAACCCCCGGTATCAGAACCGAGAGAGGCGTGACAGAGCCCTGCTGCAACTGCAGCAGCTGAACCCCCGGAGGACCCTCCTGGTGTCATTAAAGGGTTTAAAGGGTTTTTGACAGGCCCGTAAAAAGAGGTTTCGCTAGAAGATCCCATTGCGAATTCATCTCCCCCGGTTCGTCCTATAATGATGGCATCAGCATCTAATAGTTTTTGCACCACAGTGGAATTAAATTGTGATTCAAAATCTTTTAACATTTTAGAACTTGCACTGACTTTATGACCAGCATAGCATAAATTATCTTTGATTGCTATTATCATTCCAGCCAACTTACCTGAATTCCCATTCATAAATTTTCTATCTACCTCCACGGCTTTAGAAATGGCAGAATCCTCAAAAAGTTCGATAAAAATGTTTAGATCAGATTTTTCATGAGCTAGATCAATAAAATATTTTACCTCTTGAACACAAGAGGTTTTTCCGGCAGTTATTGCCGACTGAAGCTCACTTAGATTAATTTGAGTCACGCTTTTTTTTCCGCCGAATCGTTTTCGTCGTCGTCCTCTTCTTTGACGGCTTTTTTAAATTCCTTAAGTCCTCCACCAAGCCCTTTCATCAATTCAGGGATCTTACGACCTCCGAATAATAATAAGACTATAGCGAGAATCAAGACAATTTGCCATGGGCCGATCATTCCTAAAAAAATGCTTAAAGTCATTTTAATTTTATTTAATAATGGTAAAAGTACAAATCCATAATTGGTTAGCTCAGCTTTTCAGATAACTCTTGAAGTACTTTTTTAGGAGATTTCTCGTCATAAAGTATTTTATATACAGCTGAAGCAATCGGCATTTTGACATTTTTGGATTTTTTTATTCCTCGAATGTGCTTTGTGGCGAAGTATCCTTCAGCGACCATACTCATTTCTAATATTGCGGAACGAACGGTATATCCTTTACCAATTAATCCACCCAGTGTTCGATTTCTGCTAAAAGGAGAATACATAGTTACAAATAAGTCACCAGAGTATGCGGTTTTGGAAATGTCCCTTTTTAATGGACTGACTGCTTTTATAAAACGCTTCATTTCTCTTATAGAATTTGATACGAGTACGGCTTGAAAATTGTCTCCGTAGCCCAGACTTTGAGAAATACCGGCGGCAAGAGCGTAAATATTTTTAAGAATTGAGGCATACTCGGCCCCGTGAATGTCTTCAGTGCGGTTGGTTTGGATATTAGCTGATCCAAGTTTTTTTGAGATTAACTTAGAGAGGCCTTTATTTTGAGATGCTACGGTTAAATATGAAAGCCTTTCAAGCGCAACTTCTTCAGCATGGCACGGCCCTAAAATCGCTCCAAAATCATTGTAAGTTAAATTGAATTCTGAATGAAGATAATCCCCAACTGTTTGATGAGTTTCAGGAACAATTCCTTTAATTGCTGAAATGACTAATTTATCTTTAATTATTTTCTTTAAAGGAGAGATAGCGTCTACAACATATGCCGAGGGAATAGCTAATATTAATATGTCAGCATTCATTGCAATCTTTAGTATGTCGCTGTCTATGTTGATTTTATCAATATCAAGTTCTGCATCTGTAAGATACTTAGGGTTATGCTGATGAAGTTCAATATGAATAATGGAAGCTTCGTCTCGAATCCACCAACCTAAACTATCACAGTTTTGACTAATAAGTTTGACCAGAGCAGTTGCCCATGAACCACTTCCTAAAATTGCTATCGAACTGTTTTTCTTCATAGACGATATTTTATTTTAGAGTAGGCTTGATTGGTATTTGAAATGAGGGAATTTATTTAAGTTTTGTAATATCTGGAGAACAACTTCTGTTATTTTCACAAGGCCTGGGCCATCAATTTTCTCAAAATCATCACTTGGGGAATGATAATCCTTGTGAATTCCAGTATGTAACATTATAGCTGGAATGCCAGCATCGATAAATGCATAGTGATCAGATCTTGGAAATATCTCTGGCACATTTTTAATATTGATTTCTGTTTTAGGTAAATCATTAATAATGGTTCTCCATTCTAATGCACTTGATGTTGCATAAATTGTCAGTGAATCAGAATTATTTAACCGACCAACCATATCAATATTTATCATCTGTGAAATTGTATTAGGGTCGAGAGGACAGTTTTTAACAAAGTGCTTTGAACCAATTAACCCGTCTTCTTCTCCTGAAAAAGCAAGAAATATCACATTACTCTTTTGCAAGTCAGAATTAAGACTTAATTGATTTAGTACTTCCAGCATAACACTAACACCACTTGCATTATCGTCGGCACCATTATAGATTCGACCGGAGAGCTCCTTGCTACCATGGTACTCTCCTTTTCCAAGGTGGTCATAATGTGCTCCAATAAGAACAGTATTCTCCGCACCCAAGTCAAGCATTCCACCTATATTAAACCCTTCATCATTACGCTTCGAAATTTTGGTCACCATAATTATCGGTTTTTTACTTCTATGAATTTTATTTGACCACTTTTTCCCAAAAATCATAGAGACATTGGCACCGGCTTCTTTCAGCTTTAAAAAAGTATACTTTGAGATTTCATCTCTTCTATTATTTCTCTTTGAAAGCAGAATAATATCTTTCGCGCCTCTTTTTTTTGCTTCTTTAATACGGCTTAAAATTTTTGATTGATTTCCAGCTCTTTTCTTTTTATTCTTGGGAACATTTAATTCTATTAAGACTAATTTGCCATCCAATGAGATTTCTGAAATGCTTTTATAATCATTAATTGAATCACTGTGAATTCCGTGTGAAACATAAACGACTTCTCCAATAAAATCCTTTGTCAAGGAGTAAGGAGAAATGTATAGTTTTTTGCCTAAATAGAGAGTGTCTTTAGCGATTACTATATAATTTCTGTTCTTTTGAATTTCCGTTGGTCTTGGGATATCAAATGCTTGCTTATAACCCTCATTAAATAATGGTTTTAAACCAACCCGCTGGAAAGCGTCCTGTATATGTTCTGAAGCTAAATTTGCACCAGGCGTACCAGGAAGCCTGCCAGAAAGATCATCAGAGGACAAGAACTCAATGTCCTTCATCAAACGAATTTCAACTTCTTTATGAATAAAATTGAAAGGTTCAATTTGACCTTTTACACATATGCTTAGACAGGAGAAAAAAGTTATAATTAGGTATTTCATTACGAATGAACTTCTATATTTCTATTTAGAATTTCCCCAATTTTCAGCTTTTCTTGAACTTAAATACAAAAGAATCACACCAATAGTCACGCATGAATCAGCCACATTAAAAATAGGGCGAAAAAAAACAAAGTATTCACCGCCCCATATAGGAATCCATGAGGGTAGGACCCCTTTCCAAAGCGGGAAGTAAAGCATATCTACAACATTACCTAAAAGCATTGGAGCATAACCAATAGTATTGAACTCTGCAACTCCAGAATACATTACCCATTGATTATAATGTTCATTATAAACCAAACCTTTATCAAATATTAAACCGTAAAATAAGCTATCTAAAACGTTACCAAGTGCGCCAGCCAGAACAACACCGAATGAGATTAGAACAAATTGCCTAGCGCCTCCTTTGGCAAGTCGAAACATGTACCAAAGAATTCCAAGTATTGCAATAACTCTAAACGAACTTAGAATATATTTCCCAATAATGCCTCCCCACTCAATACCGAAAGCCATTCCCGGGTTTTCTGTAAAATGGAGTTGGAACCATTCAGTTAATACAATACTTTCCCCTAATGCAAGGTTTGATTTGATCCATAATTTCGATGCCTGGTCTAGAAAAACCAGACAAATTGAAATGATAAATGGAAGGCGTAGAGCCTTATTCACCTTTGTTTTAACTTGGCTTCCATGCTCATAGTTGCATGAGGAACAAGCTTGAGGCGTTCTTTTTCAACAAGCTTACCAGTAACCTTACAAATTCCATATGTTTTGTTTGAAATTCTAGTTAAAGCAGCTCTTAGGTCACGTAAAAATTTTTCTTGACGAGATGCTAACTGAGCGTTAGCTTCTTTACTCATGGTTTCAGACCCTTCTTCAAAGCTCTTAAAGCTAGGAGCAGTGTCTTCTGTTCCATTATCCATATTATTTGTAAACTGCTCACGAAGAATGTGTAAATCTTCTTCAGCTTTGTCAATTTTACTTTGAATAAGAACTCGAAACTCTTCAAGCTCTTTATCACTATATCTTATTTTTTCTTTTTCCATAATTGTATTGAAAAACTACTTGTCGCCGAATATAATCAAATAAGCTTAAGGTATTCAGAAATAATACATACTTGAAATTTAAATATACGCTGAAATCATCATTTTTTAAGTCCGAAAATCATATCGTGTCCATCAAGCTCTACTTGAGAAACAATTACGTCATTCGGAATAGAAGAGCTGTAATTTAGCGAAATAGCGAGAACCTCACTCGAGACATAATTCGAGTGTGCTTTAATGGCGTTAATAATTTTTAAATCACCATTTACCCACAAATTAATTCTATCAGTTATATCAAAGTTTTGCTCTTTTCGGATTGTCTGAATACGATTTACAGCTTCTCTAGCTAATCCTTCTTGAATGAGTTCTGGACTTAATTTTAGATCTACCGCTATAGTGACACCTTGCTCTGAGGCAACAGCCATTCCCGGTATATCATCTGTAGTTATGTCAACATCTTCATTAGTTATTTTAAACACTGAAGCGGATAATTTCAAGTCTAGATTATGGTTTTCTTCAAGGGTTTTTAATTCTTTTGGAGAAAGAATTCTTATTGCTTCAGCAACTTCATTCATTGCCTTTCCTGCTTTGCGTCCGAGTGTTTTAAAATTCGGCTTACCACGTTTTACAAAAATTCCCGAATCTTCTTTTATCAATTTAATTTCTTTTGCATTTACTTCTGAGAGAATTAGGGACTTTATGGCCAAAATATCATTTTCTTGAGAGCCACTAAATACAGGAATAATTATTCTTGATATGGGTTGACGAACTCGGATGCCTTCTTTTTTTCTGATGCTTAAAACCAAGGAACTCATTAATTGAGCTAGCGACATTCTCCTCTCTAAATCTTTACGAATTTTTAATTCGTTAGAAACAGGAAAATCAGATAAATGAACAGAACGCGAGGTTTTTGTCAAATCTTGATAAAGTTGATCGGCATAAAAGGGCGCAACTGGGGCAATAAGCTTTGCGATAGTAGTTAAGCATGAGTAAAGAGTTTGATAAGCCCCCAGTTTATCTTGCCCCATTTCGCCTTTCCAAAATCTTCGTCTGCAAAGACGAACATACCAATTACTCAACTCGTTTTGAACAAAATCACTGATAGGACGAAATGCTTTAGTTGGCTCAAAATCATCTAATTTCTCAGTAACTTCTTTGATTAGACTATTTAATTTTGATAAAATCCAATGATCTATTTCTAAAAGGTTGTTCTGCGAAACTGCCTCAGCTAAAGGGTCGAATCTATCAACATTTGCATAAAGAGAAAAGAAGCTGTAGGAATTATGAAGTGTGCCAAAAAATTTTCTTTGAATTTCTTTTACGCCAGCAAAATCAAACTTTAGGTTATCCCAAGGTTGAGAATTGGTAATCATATACCATCTTAAAGCATCAGCACCAAAATCATTTATTGCTTGAAATGGATCAATAGCGTTACCTAATCTTTTAGACATTTTTTGTCCATTTTTATCTAACACCAGCCCATTAGAGATTACAGCTTTGTAGGCCACAGAATCAAAAGCTAAACCAGCAATAGCATGCATTGTAAAAAACCACCCGCGCGTCTGATCTACGCCTTCAGCGATGAAGCTAGCCGGAAATTCTTTTTTTGAATCAATCAGGTCTTTATTTTCAAATGGATAATGTATTTGCGCATAAGGCATTGCGCCAGAGTCAAACCAAACGTCAATGAGATCCGTTTCTCGATACATTGCTTCTCCAACTGAAGAGGTTAATATCCAATTATCAACATGTGGTCGATGGAGATCTATTTGTGAATAATTTTCATCACTAAAATCACCCGCTACAAATAATTCTAATGGGTTTGAGTTCATATGTCCGGCAACTACACTTTTCTGCAATTCTTGTTTTAATGTATGAATTGAGTCTATTATTTTTTCTTCGCTACCATCTTCTGTTCTCCATATAGGTAATGGGATTCCCCAATATCTACTCCTACTTAAATTCCAATCGTTCAAGTTTTCTAACCAATTTCCAAATCGGCCTGTTCCTGTTGATTCCGGCTTCCATAGAATTTCCTTATTCAAATCTTGCAGTTGCTTCTTAATTGCTGTTGTTTTTATGAACCAACTATCCATGGGGTAGTAAAGAATTGGCTTATCAGTTCTCCAACAATGCGGATAGCTATGAGAATATTTCTGAATTTTAAATGCTTTTCCTTCTTTTTTTAGTTGAATACTTATTTGCTCATCTACGCTCAGTTTTGGCCGTTCATCATCTAAATAATATTCTATTTTGACATATTGACCAGCTAAATCTCCCATGCAGTCAATAAAACGGCCTTGTAAATCAACGAGAGGAACAGGGTTTCCAGAATTATCTATAACGAGCATTGGTGGAACACCAAATTCTTTGGCAACTCGAGCGTCATCGGCACCAAATGTTGGAGCCGTATGAACAATACCGGTTCCATCAGAAGTTGTTACAAAATCACCTGGAATAATTTTAAAGGCATTCTCAGGGTTTTCATATGGCTCTGCATAAGGTAATAAGGGCTCATATCTGAATCCAATAAATTCTTTACCAAGATGCTCGGATAGTTTTTGCCACGGCAACACTTTGCCTTCTGGAAGATCAGAAATATTCTCGTCTTCTTTTCGGAAGTAATGAAATATCAAATCACTTGCAATTATTACCTCTTGAGGTTCTTTGGTGTAAGGATTGTAGGTGGAAATTCTGCTGTATTTGATTTTTTTGCCTATTGTTAAAGCGGTATTTGAGGGCAATGTCCAAGGAGTAGTTGTCCATGCCATAAAATGAACGCTAGAATCACCAAAAAGAGATAAGCTTTTTTTAGATGAAATTATTTTAAATAGAGCTGTTGCACTTACGTCTTTAACTTCTCGATAACAACCAGGCTGATTCAGTTCATGTGAACTTAATCCGGTTCCCGCTTTAGGTGAATAAGGCTGAATAGTATAACCCTTATATAGAAAACCTTTTTTATGAATTTCGGATAGAAGCCACCAAACCGACTCCATGTATTTAGACCTGTAAGTGATATATGCGTCTTCAGTATTAACCCAATAACCCATTTTCTCGGTCAGATCATTCCAAATGTCTGTATATTTCATAACAGCATCCTTACAAGCTGCATTATATTCTTCAATAGTGAGCTTTACACCAATATCTTCTTTAGTAATTCCTAGAGATTTTTCAACACCAAGTTCGATAGGTAATCCATGAGTATCCCAGCCAGCGCGTCTTTCAACTTTAAACCCTTTTTGAGTTTTATATCTGCAGAAAACATCTTTGATGGCACGGGCCATTACGTGATGTATCCCAGGAAGTCCATTAGCTGAAGGAGGACCTTCGTAAAAAACAAAATTTGGAGAATCTTTGCGTATTGACGTTTTAAACACATCGTTATCTTTCCAAAACTTCAATATGTTTTGTTGAGTTTCAGAAAGATTTAAAGGGCCACGTTCAGAAAATAATATGCTCATAGTGAGGCTATACACTTTAGTTCGATTGCTATTGGCGTTGGAAGTGAAAGGACTTCTACTGTAGTCCTACATGGTCTATTGTCCGTTTTTTCAAAGTACTCCGAATAAATTTTATTGAATTCAGCGAAGTCACGCTTCATATCTGTTAGATAAACTGTTATATCCACAAGGTCCGACCATTTACACCCGGACTCTTTTAGTATGGTCTTGATATTAGCAAAAACGCTATGAACCTGTTGTGTGAAATCGTAATCGATAATTTCTCCATGAGAATTAATAACTAAACCTGGTACAGAGGATTGGTCTGTTCCACTTTTAGGTTTTCGCGGACCGACACCAGACATAAAAATCAGATTTCCCACTCGCCGTGTCATCGGATATGAACCAACCGGCAACGGCGCATTGGATTCAATTTTTTTATTTGTAGAGCTCATTACCAACAAAAGTACCGAATTTGATGCTTGACTTAAAGCATATTGGTCTATAAACTCAATATTTTCATGAGATGAATTTAAAATTGTTAGATCAAATGGAAATCATTTCAAATAGATTATCAAAATTCAATCTAAAAAAACTTAAGGTGATTTATACAATAAGTCAATTTTTTAAATATATTTGTGGTGAATTCTAACAATAGGAAGGATTCATCAAGGGTTGTAAAACGTCGCTGAAAATGCGGCGTTTTCTATTTTTCAGATTCTAATTCATGATTTTAATTAGCTACCCCAGGAATTATTTCTTAAATCAATATTTCCACCGGATAGAATTATACCAATAGTCTTATTATTAAATATTTGAGGCTTTTTATACACAGCAGAAAACGGTGGGGAACAATTAGTTTCGATAATCAATTTTAGCCTCTCTGCTAACTTTAATTGTCCCTCAAGAATTTCGGTATCTGAAACTAAATAAATGGCATCAATTGTTTTTTGGATAATTGGAAAATTTATATTTCCTAATTCTGTTCTTAATCCATCAGCGACAGTTTTAGGATCCTTATTATGTTCTATTTTACCTGAGTAAAAACTTCGATATGCATCATTTGCTCCCTCAGGTTCACCGGCAAAAACTTTGATTGAAGTGCCATGAGTTTTATTCCAAATTGAGACAGCAAATCCTGTTCCCGCAGCTAGCCCTCCCCCGCCAATGGGGATGCCTACATGGCTTAATTTAATATTGTTTTTATGACATTCAGTCATTAACTCCCATGCTGCGGAACCTTGACCTAATATTACTGAAGGTTGATTGCTTGGATGAATTTCTATAAATCCGGAAGTTTCACAAATTTTTTTTACTGTATTTATTCGAGAGGATATGTTAGAATCACACTCTATGATCTCTCCTCCAGCAGCTAAAACTGCTTTTTTCTTAAATTTAGAAGCATTTCGCGGCATCACTACTACGCATTCGATATTATTATGCTTTGCTGCCCAAGCTAAAGCCTGGCCATGATTACCGGATGAATGAGCAATGACACCTTTTGGTTTATTTTTCATCTTTAGTAATTCATAAATAGCATTGCTTACTCCCCTCATCTTAAAGGCTCCAGATTTTTGAAAATTCTCACATTTGAAAAATAGAGAAGCCCCGCATTCTGAGTTTATCGAATTAGACGTTAATATTGGAGTTTTGTGAAGGAATTCAGAGAGTTTAGAATAACGATCTTCTAGTGTCTTTGCATTTAAAAAAGGGATAAAGTATGGATCCAAGCTATAAAGGTATTACTTAATTATTTCCGCACACACCTAAATAGACCTCGTATCTTTGATTTATGGCAACTATGAAAAGACTCCTTAGCGATACAGCTCTTTATGGATTGAGTAGCATTATTGCCCGGTTATTAAATTTTGCTTTAACCCCTCTTTTGACAATAGTTTTATCTAAGAGCGAGTACGGGGTGAATTCACTTCTTTATGTTTCAATCGCTTTTTTAATGGTCATCTTAACATATGGTTTTGAGACAGCATATTTTCGGATAAGTGAAAAAAAAGGAAATGAGGAGCGCAGAGTTTATTCGACAGCAATGTGGTCTTTACTCATAACTACAATTATTTTCTTGACAATATTTTCCATTTTCTATATCCCTATTTCGGAACTGATACACATGCCTAATAGACCTTACCTAGTTCTTTGGATGTCTTGGATTGTTGCTATGGATGCAATTTCTGCAGTTCCTTTTGCTCGTCTTCGGTCCCAAAGAAGGGCAAAACGGTTTGTTTTTATAAAGATTAGTCAGATTGCAGTAAATTTTATTTTGTGCTACGCCATTTTTTTAATCCTGCCGAATATGGGATATAAGCTACCTGATTGGCAAGTTGGTTGGGTGCTATTTGCAAATCTTATTGCCAGTGGCTTTATGATACTACTTTTATTACCTGAATTTTTCGCTGTAAAAAGAATATTTGATTTTGGTATTTGGAAGACAATGATGGCATTTGGAATTCCATTATTACTTGCTGGTCTTCCAGGAATTGCAAATGAAATGGCAGATCGTTTTTTTATTGAATACCTCATGCCTGTTTCATCAGCTAAGCAGGAAGTTGGAACCTATTCGGCAGTATACAAACTTTCCATTTTTATAATTTTATTTAATCAAGCTTTTCGATACGCAGCTGAACCTTTTTTCTTCAAAGAATCAAAGAATAGAAAAGAACAATTAGCTGAAGTATTAAGATTATTTACAGGTATTTTATGTATTGGCATGGTATCGGTACTTGCATCCCTTGATGGAATTAAATTTTTTATTGATTCAAAATATTGGGAGGCTTTACCACTCTTATACATACTGTTATTAGCAAATGTTTTCCTATCGATGAATACACAAATATCTATGTGGTATAAATTAACCGACAAAACCCAAATCGGTTTCTACATTACCATTATAGGCTTTGCAATAACAGTAATTGGCAATATTACTTTAATACCAATTATTGGAATTGAGGGCGCGGCATGGACTACGTTAATTAGCTACATGTTAATGACTATAATGTCATTAACATTAGGGCAGTTATCATATAAAGTTCCTTATGATTTTGGGAAAATACTATTGTATTTGACTTCAGCAATTATTTTAGGCTGGATAGCTTCAGAAAATATGAGCAATTATATTTATTCCTATGGCGCAATGTTGATTATGATCTCCATTGTTCTTTTTTCAGAAAGAAAATTTCTGATGAGAAGTTTAAATTAAACATCCAATTATGAAAATCAAAGTTGTTAATAGTTCACCTAATGAATTGCCAAAATTTGCTACAGAGGATAGCGCAGGAATGGACCTTCGGGCAGACTTAGCAGAAGAGATATCAATAAATCCAGGTCAAAGATGTATTGTGTCGACAGGAATTAAAATTGCAATTCCACCAGGCTATGAGGCTCAGATTCGACCTCGTTCGGGACTTGCTATTAAACATGGTGTTACAGTACTAAACTCTCCCGGGACAATTGATGCAGACTATAGAGGGGATATAGGCGTAATATTAATAAATCTCGGGCAGGAACCTTTTTTGATTAAATCTGGGGATCGTATTGCCCAAATGATAATTAATAAATTTGAGCGATTTGAATGGAATCAATCAGAGACTTTAGATGAAACTTTGCGCGGAGAAGGTGGCTTTGGCCATAGTGGACGGTATTGATTTAACTTAACAATTGTTGGACTATCTAAATTTTAAAAAATGAACATTATAATTCCTATGGCCGGTCGAGGCTCAAGGTTAAGGCCACATACTTTATCTACTCCTAAGCCTTTAATCCCAATTGCTGGTAAGCCTATAGTTAAAAGATTGGTGGAAGATATAGCTGAAACTTTAGGTGCGGAATTAAATCAAATAGCCTTTATTATCGGTGATTTTGGTAATGATATTGAAGAAATGCTACTAAATGTCGCTAAAGATGTGGGTGCAGAAGGGGTGATTTGTCATCAAAAAGAGGCACTCGGAACCGCACACGCAATTTATTGCGCAAAAGAGGTTCTAGACGGTCCGGTTGTAGTTGCATTTGCTGACACGTTATTTCGTGCAAAATTCCAATTTGACTTAACTTCAGATGTTGCTATTTGGGTGAAAAAAGTAAAAAGCCCAGATGCTTATGGTGTAATTAAGCTCGATAATAAGGGAATAATTACTGATTTTGTTGAAAAACCAAAGAGTTTTGTAAGTGATTTGGCAATAATTGGCATTTATTATTTCAAAGATGGAGTTAAGCTGAAAAGAGAACTTCAATATCTGATTGAAAATAATATTAAACAAGGAGGCGAGTTTCAAATTACGGACGCACTTGAAAACATGAGAAAACAAGGTTTAAAAATGATTCCAGCAGAAGTGGATTCATGGATGGATTGCGGAAATAAAGACATTCTTATCAAGACGAATTCACAAATTATAGAATTTGTTAAAGACAAAGAAGATATTATATCCTCAGATGTCATTTTGCAAAATTCAAAAATCATTCATCCATGTTATATAGGCTCTGGAGTTAAGTTGATCAATTCAACAGTGGGCCCTCATGTAAGTATTTCATCAGGAGTAATTTTAAACAATTGTAAAATTCGAGATTCGATAATTAGAGAGAATAGTGAATTAAAAGACATTAAACTAAATAATTCTATGATTGGACAAAATGCATTCGTTGATGGTGAGTTCAATTCTCTAAATCTTGGAGATTTCTGTAGAATGGAGATTAAAGTATGAAACCTCAATTGAAGTTAATTCTATTTCTAACTTTTTTCTTCGGTTCGATAAACGGATTTAGCCAAGGTTCAAACGTAAATATATGTGATGATTTTCTCGTTAATATTACAGAAGACACAAAATTTAATCGCCTTTTCGCAAAAGGTTCTTCTGCATTAAGTAAGGGAGAAAAAGAGACAGCGGACAAGTTTTTTTTAAGAATGGAATCTCGTGTTGAGTCTCAATTAAGTAAACGGGAATTAAATATTTCTTCACTTCAAAGGTTATTTTCTTTATACTCAACTGCTGGAAGTTCCGAAGCAGCCCTTTACATTGGCCGATTGCTAATATGTTCAGGAACAATAGACTATAGTATTTTGACAGAATGCATTAATATCTCGTGGAGAATAAATGATAAGCTGTCAGCATTATATTTTCTTAAAAAAAGTCAACTTTTCTTTGGAGACAATTATCAAACTACTAACGCTATAAGGAATGTGTTTTTACAACTGAGGCAAGTAGATAGTGCTTTAACTTATGTTGAAAATTACATGCACAAATCGGGAAATGAGATAAATGGATCATTATTATATATTAACACATTGAATAAAATTGGTCAGCAATATGAGTCATATATAGCTCTTAAAGGATTAGTTAATCAATACCCTGACGCCCTACCAATTAAAATAGCTTTTATAGAGGCCTCATTTGCACTTGGGAAAAAAGACACTGCTGGAATATATTTCAAGAGGTTGGCTAAGGATGCAGATGTTAAAATCGATGTTAAAGTTTCAGTAATCGCAAATGCAATGAAAGGACTAATAGGGAGCTCTTCGACTCAAGGGTGGGAATTACTTTTCAAATGGTCACAGTGGAACATAAAAGCCAATCCTAATGAACCTCAAGCTTATGCTATTTCTGGCGATATTGCCGCTCAACAATCAAGATGGATGAACGCACGAAATCTTTGGCGAAAGGCTGTAAGCTTGCCGGATGGAGATATGTGGGAGTTAAGGCAGGGTATACTTTTAGCTGATGAAAAACTAGACTCAATTCATTGGATGATAAATGACGCTCAAGAAGCTTCGATAAATCACTCTAAAAACCCTTTGTTTTCCTTGATGCTCGCTAACGCAGAATATAAAAATCAAAACTTGAAAATTGCAGTAGAAGAGGCGAAACACGGTATTTCCAAACTAAGAGGATTTAGTCCTGTCAAAAAAAGACAATTATACTTAGTTGATTATTACTATGCTTTGGGAAATATGAATTTTCAATTGGAAAACCAATTTGAAATGTCTAATTGCTTTGATACGGTATTGAAATGGAAGCCAAATGACGTTATAACATTAAATAATTATTCCTATTTTTTAGCTAAACTGAATTATAGATTAGATTATGCTTTGGAGATGATTGAAAAAGTAAATAAAGCATTTCCAAATGACCCAACATTTTTGGATACCTATGCTTTCATTTTATATAAAATGGAGAAATACCCTGAAGCCGAAGAGAGAATTAAATTTTGCTTAGAAAACGGAGGACAAAAAAATTCGGAAACATGTCTTCATGCTGCGGCTATTTTTAAACTAACAGGTCAAAGAGAACTGTATCAACTATATTACCAGCATGCATTGGATCATGGTATTAAGAAAGATCAAATTGAAAAAGTAATCAATGGCTCTACGAAGCAGTAAATTTGTAGTATTGTGAAGACCGTAAGATCATTCTTTATTCTTGGCTTTTTCATTTTTCTTGTCTCAGGATGTGGATTGGTAGGGAAAATAGAAAATAATACAGTAATGAAAGAGCCCGCAAGGAGAAAAATGATTGATGCTGTTTCAGAATTGAGACTTAGTTCAAAAATTAATTCTAGCAAACGAGCTTTTGTCAGATTAAAAGGAAGCGGAGAAATATCTAGTGATCAACAAAAAACCAAGGTTAGATTAGATTTCAGAATAAAGTTACTCGACCCATCCAAGCTGTGGCTTGATGTTTCGGATCAATTTATGGGAATAAAGCTTGCAAGAGTGTTGGCAACAAATGAAAGTGTTAAAGGATATGCTAATATTATTAATAAGTATACAGACGTTCCAACTTCAAGGATTAGACAATTAGGAATTCCATTGAATGTTGAGGATATTATAAATATTTTTTTAGGAGAGGCGATTGAATGGCCCGAAGATTTTTTATTGGCAAATATGGACTTTAGTTCCGAAGTTTGGTCCTTAAATTTTCCGGCAAAACGAGACAATTTATTAGGTGAAATCACCTTAGAATTTTCGTCAGAAAATGATCATAAATTATTAAGTCAAAAATTCGAAATACTGCATGAGTCTATAATCCTTCAGATTAAATACCGAGATGAGGGAAGTTTTGATTTAACGATTATGACTCCAAAAATTAATGGTAGTTTGAATTTCAAAGCGAAATCAAAAAAGAGTCTTGAGTCTTTAGAATTACCATTTAACATACCTTCTCATCATGCGCGGATGGACTTTTAGTTTTCTTTTTTTAATTTCTTTTTCTGGCTACTCTCAAAAGTCAAAGGAGGCTCTTGAGCAAAGGAAACTGCAACTGCAGGAAGATATTAATATTGCTAATATTCTTTTAAAAAAGACTCAAAAAGATAAAGTTCTCACCTTAAATGAGGTAAGAACTTTAGATAGAAAAGTTAATGCACGTGCTGAGCTGATAAAGACTGTCCAATTTCAGATCAAGAATACAGAACGTCAAATTTCTCAAATGCAAAAAGAGATTTTGAAGAATGAAAAAGAAATAAATATCCTTAAGAATGAATATGCCTCCGCGATAAGAGAGGCCCAAAAAAGAGGCAAGCCAATGCAATCGTGGGCATATATTTTCGCTTCTGATGGAATACAGCAGGCATTAAAAAGATTATATTTTCTAAAACAGTATGTGGGGTTCAGACAAACGCAAGTAGATGAGATTAATGATTTACAAGAAAAGAAGAAAAGAAATATAGCAAAGGAAGAGCAGGAAAAGCGTCTAAAAATAAATCTCCTTTCCCAAGAAATAGCACAAAAGAAAATTTTACTAAATGATAGAGAAGAACAAGCAAAAGCTGTTAAAGCATTAAAAAGAAAAGAAGGGCAGGTTATGTCCAGAATAAAGAAGAAGAGTAGCGAATTGCAAAAGCTAGAGAAACAGATTCAAAAAATCATCAAAGACGAATTGAAGCGGCAAAGAAACGCAGCTCGTCAAAAGAATTCAAGTACCGAAAACTCAAATATATCAGAATATGAATTAACGCCAGAAGGAGTTGCGTTAGCTCAAAATTTTTCCGACAATAAAGGAAATTTACCATGGCCAGTGAAAAGAGGAATTATCACTCAAAATTTTGGATTGAATACGGTTCCTGGGACATCAGGAGTTTCTATAAAAAACCCTGGGGTCGATATTGGCACACCAAAAGGTTCTTTAGTCAGATCAGTATTTAATGGTGAAGTCTCAACAGTGGTTAGGATTCCTGGCGCAAATCGAGTGGTATTAATAAGACATGGTAATTATTTCACAGTCTATTCTAACCTTGAGGATGTTTACGTGAAAATGGGAGATGAAGTTGACATTTTAGATGAGATTGGTTCAGTTGCATCTGATGCTGAGACTGGCGAGTCTACACTCCATTTTGAATTATGGAAAAACACAACAAATCAAGACCCTAAGCCTTGGCTAAATCGTTAAAGATTAATTAAGGATCACCCAACCTTGGGATAATAAGGTTTCAGCTACCTTGTATTTAAGACTTTTCTGTTCTCCAGATGCAACATTGGTAATGATCACAATATCATTGCGTCCATATTTTTTTGTGCTAGTAACTGGTTGAGGGCTTTCTTTTTTTCTTAATGAACTTCCTGAGCTTTGCTGCTCATTGTTTCCAGGCCCACTTGTTGTATAATTAACCTCAGCGGGTTTTTTATTCTGAGAAACACGTTGAACTCTTTGAGAATCAGGAGAATTGCTCTCAGTTGATTTAGGGAGATTTGCTTTGAAAAGAAAAGAAATAGATTTTCTATTAAGCTCTTCAAGCATTTCTTTAAAAAGGTTGAAGCTTTCGTGTTTGTAAATTAATAAAGGATCTTTTTGCTCATAAACGGCTCCTTGTACATTTTGACGGAGATCATCCATATTTCTCAAGTGCTCTTTCCAAGATTCATCTATCATCGAGAGAACAACACTTTTTTCTAAATCACGAATCAAACTTTTTCCCTTAGACAGCACTGAATCTTGAAGGTTTGTTGAAACTTGTAAACCTTTTATTCCATCAGTAAAGGGCACTAGAATCCGTTCAATTTCATTTCCTTGATCTCTTATTACATTTTCAAGAACAGGCAAAGCATGAGAAGCTACTTGAGAATTCCTAGAAGCGTAAGACTTCATTGCATCGTCAAATGTAGATTTTGATAACTCCTTAGAGGACACTTTTTCAAATGCATTTTCTGTCACAGATGGAGATATTCCAAAAAGAGTGAAAATATCAAGTTGGTATGAAGAAAAATCCCCTGCTGATTTAGAATTAGAAATAACATTTTCAGATAGGTCATAGGCCATATTAGCAATATCTACTTGTAACCTCTCTCCAGAGAGAGCATTTCTTCTTCTTCTGTAAATACCTTCCCTCTGAGCATTCATAACATCATCATACTCGAGCAGTCTTTTACGCATACCAAAATTATTTTCTTCAACTTTCTTTTGAGCGCGTTCGATAGATTTAGAAACCATTCCATGCTGAATTACTTCACCATCTTTATGTCCCATTCGATCCATGAGTCCAGCAATTCTTTCAGAGCCAAAAAGACGCATCAAATTGTCTTCAAGACTTACGAAAAATTGAGAGCTTCCAGGATCTCCTTGCCTTCCAGATCTACCTCTTAGCTGTCGATCTACG
>Ga0209600_1000281_pt1 | contig 41644 bp, 40 predicted proteins | sample COGITO_mtgs_1104_FD_185518 | JGI IMG/M metagenome (GOLD analysis project Ga0209600, IMG submission 185518) | Pelagic marine microbial communities from North Sea - COGITO_mtgs_110421 (SPAdes) (version 2) | ecosystem: Environmental > Aquatic > Marine > Epipelagic ... | reverse complement strand
CCACTAATTCCAGCTACCCAAATACTTATTAATGCCCAAACACCATGAAAATTGTTTATCATACACATTCATTTTAGTAGTAATTAAATTGAGTATTAATTTTATTTCAGTTACAGTGAATTTATGACTAAATTACTTCAAAATCAATTACAGGCTAACGTACCCAAAGCATGGACGCCTACGTTCGAATCTACAATTACAAAAGCTCTCAATGCAGAAATATGGGACAGAGAAGGTAATAGATTTTTAGATTACGTTGGTGGATACGCTGTATTAAATACTGGGCATGTTAATCCAAAGGTTATTGATAAAGTAAAGAATCAACTTGATGATTTCACTCACTCTTGCTTTGCCTATGCTCCACATCAAAATGCGATAGATGTCTGTACAGAGATTAATAAAAGATATCCGATCGAATCAGAAACAAAAACTTTTCTAGTTAATAGTGGAGCTGAAGCTGTAGAGAATGCAATTAAAATTGCTCGCTACTACACGGGCAAACAACACGTAGTTGCATTTAAGGGAGGATTCCATGGGAGAACTTATATGGCTATGGGACTTACAGGTAAAGAGAATCCATACAAAATGGGATTTGGGCCGTTTCCAGATTTTATATCACATACAGATTTTCCATATGGCTATAGAGGTGTGAGCGATGAACAAGCTCTTGAAACATTTGAAAAACATATTCAAAGCGTAGGTGAAGATTCTATTGCTGCAATATTAATTGAAATACAACTGGGAGAAGGCGGATATATCCCAGCGTCAAATTTTTTCTTAAAAGAACTCAAGAAGATAGCTCAAGCAAAAGATATTCTTTTAATATTTGATGAAGTTCAAACAGGATATGGTAGAACAGGAGAAATGTTTGGAGCTAGCACTGTAGGAGTAACCCCAGATTTAGCAACCCTAGCAAAAGGTATTGCAGGTGGATTTCCTCTTGCAGCAGTAGTTGGAAAAAGTGAAATTATGGACTCAATCCATGATGCAGGTATTGGAAGTACATTTGGTGCTTCTCCGGTATCTTGTGCGGCAGCTTTAGGAGTACTCGAAGTATTTGATGAAGATAATATATTAAAAAATGTTAAAAATCATGCATTAATAATGAATGAATCTCTTCTTAGTCTTCAAGCAGAGAATAATTTCATTGGTGAAATAAGAGGTTACGGAACAATGATTGGAGTCGAAATCGTAGAAGACATTAAAACTAAGAATCCTTCTAAAGAAATAGCATTGAAAATAATTGAACAATCTAAAAATAATGGTCTTCTTTTGGTTAATTGTGGACTTGAAGGAAATGTTATTAGGTTTATGGGTCCATTGACCACTCCTGAAAAACAAGTTCATGAAGCAATGGAGATGTTTACTAAATCAGTGAGTGCTATTTAGAATCTATGTGAGTTAATTCGTGTAGCTTTTTCAACGTTTCAGTATCTTTAGCAGCTTCAGCAGGTGCTTTCATAAGCCAAGCTGAAACAAGATCCAAAGATTTTAAATCTTTTTTCTCAGCAAAGAATTTCATATACCTAATAGCATCAATGACAACACCAGCACTGTTTGGAGAATCCCAAACTTCAAGCTGAAGTTCAATATTTAAAGGTACTCCACCAAAAGCTTCTCCCTCAAGTCTTATAAATGCTTTTTTACGATCTTCTAACCACTCAACGTAATCTGATGGACCAATTCTTACTGACCCCTTGTCCATACCTTTACCTTTGTTAGCAACTGAAGTAACTGAAGTTGTTTTACTCGTTCTTTTAGTTTGTAGCCTATCTTCTTCGAGCATATTAAGGAAATCCATGTTTCCACCTACATTTAGCTGATAGGAACGTTTTAGATTGATACCTCTATCGGAGAATAATTGTGCTAATGCACGATGAACGATAGTTGCTCCTACTTGACTCTTAATGTCATCACCAATTAAAGGTATGCCATTATCAGCAAACTTTTGGTACCACTCTTTATCTCTAGCAATAAATACTGGTATACAGTTAATGAACCCAACGCCGGCTTCAATTGCACATTCTGCATAAAACTTGACTGCTTCATCGGAACCTACAGGGAGAAGATTAACAAGGATTTCAGCATCAGAGGATTTCAATACTTCTACAACTGCATCTGAATCATCCACAGGATCTATAATGTCTTCTACAAATTTACCGATACCATCTAATGCTCTACCAGGACTAACTTCTACGCCTAAACTAGGTACTTCTGAAAACTTAGTTGTATTGTTTGGCTCAGTAAATATTGCATCAGAGAGATCTTTTCCAACTTTATTTTTATTGATATCGAACGCTGCAACAATTTCAATATCTGAGACTCTATAGCCACCAATTACATCAGAAATAAGTCCATTCTCTGTGTCGTTGATTTTATAATATTCAAGGCCTTGAACAAGTGAACTTGCACAATTACCAATACCTAATACTGCTACTTTGATTTTGCTATTGTTCATTCAATCACTTTAGCAATTGTTAGCTATATGTAATTTTTAAAGACTAATTAAATAGAAAATTAAACCAACTTGCTGAGTTATACAGCATGGCAACAATAAAATATAAAATAAACGAAGTAACACCAATGATTTGAAGTATTTTTATAAATCTATTCATATTCTAAGATTACAATTTATAAAAATTAATATAAATACAGTTATAGTTTAAATATGATAAAAAATTTGTCTCCTTCTAGAGCCTCTCAATTCAAAACCTGTCCTAAGCAGTTCAAATTTTCTAACGTAGACAAAATAAAAGAACCTACTAATTTAGTCCAAGCTAAAGGAACAACAGTACACCAAGCATTAGAGGATTTATATGACCTGCCAACTGATCAAAGAACGCCTGAAGTTCTTTATGATCTTTTTCGAAAAGCATGGTCAAATGTTAGAGGTAACGATGAACACGTTAACTTATTCGATTCTATTGAAGATGAAAGAGAATGGGGACAGGAAGGTCTTAATCTACTTCACAACTATCTGAAACTTGAAGATCCTCAGAAATTAGAACCACTTGAACAAGAAAGATGGGTTAGGGGTTCAATTGAAGATTTAAATTTACGTGGAATTTTAGACCGGATGGATGAGGATAAAGATGGAAATTTAATAATTGTTGACTATAAATCGGGGAAAGCACCTATGGCAAAATATAAAGAGCCCCGTTTCTTTGCACTCAAACTATATGCCCTACTAATAAGAGATGAAATAGGTGTCACTCCTAAAGAATTGAAATTAATATATCTTAAAAACTCTACAATCCACACATTAAAAATAGACGATACCATGCTTGATGAAGCAAAAGTCGAGATACTTTCTATTTGGCAAGATATTAAAAATGCTTTTGAAAATAACGAATTTCCAGCCACAAAGAATGCACTCTGTAAAGATTGGTGCTACTACAAACCAATCTGTCCTTTGTTTAATAAAGAAGCTCCTAGTACCGACAAATTAAGAGAAATTGTTGAAAAAATAGCTGAAATTAATGAAACTCTCGATGCTCTCGAAATGTTTGAAAATCAAGATGAGTTACCTGATTCAAGCCCTTTGAAAAACATAAATATTAATGAGTTAAAAGAAGAGATTTTCTCACTTGAAGGAGAAAAAGAAAGAATACTTACAGATATAAACTCGTTATTAGGGAAATAACCCTCTAGTTAATTTCGCAGCGGCAACCCTTTTGATTCCCTTTATTAATGCAGCTGTTCTCAGATCACAATTATTTTTTTGTGATATTGTCCATACTTCTTCAAATGCAGAAGTCATTATGTCAATAAACTTTTCATGTAGGTCTTTTTCTTTCCATAGGTAGTTTTGTCTATTTTGAACCCACTCAAAATAAGATGCTGTAACACCCCCAGCATTTGCTAAAATATCTGGAATTAATAATACTTTATTGTCGCGTAGAATTTTATCAGCGCTTACTGTGGTTGGAGAGTTTGCAGCTTCGACAATAACGTGCGCTTTAATATTGTTAACATTTGAAGTAGTAATCACACCTCCAATTGCTGCTGGAATTAGTACATCACATTTTAATTCCAATATATCTTGTGAAAGTTTATCCGCACCATCAAATCCTGCTACTGAGTGATTCTTAGCAGTATGTTTAAACAGTTCTGGAATATTGATGCCATTGGGATTGATGATTGCTCCACCTAAATCATTTACTGCAATAACCTTTGCTCCCCTCTCATAAGAATCAAGAGCAGCATATCGACCAACATTTCCAAAACCTTGTATCACAATATCAGAACCTTTATATGTCTTACCGATTTTATCCATTGCTTGAGCTGTTACTGCAACAGCTCCTCTACCTGTTGCCTCTCTTCTTGTAACGGAACCACCGAGTGCAGCAGGTTTTCCAGTTACAATTCCTGGTTGAGGTGAGCCAACAAAATTACTATAAGTATCCATGATCCAGGCCATAGTTTGCTCGTCAGTCCCTAAATCAGGTGCTGGAATATCTTTTTCTACACCAATTACTGGAAGAAGTTCAGCTGTGTATCTTCTTGTAACTCTTTGTTTTTCTGCTCTTGTTAATGAAGTCGGATCAATTGCAACCCCTCCCTTTGCTCCACCAAAAGGTAAGCCAACTATTGCTGATTTCCAAGACATTAGTATAGATAGTGCAGTTACTTCACCAAGGTCTACGTCAGGTGCATATCTGATGCCCCCCTTTGTTGGTCCCATTGAAAGTACATGTTGAACCCTGTATCCAACAACTGTTTCTACTTCTTCGTAATCGTCTCGTCTGAAAGGAAATGTAACTACTAATGCTCTTTGTGGATATTTCAAACGTTCTCTAATGTTCGAGTCTAAATTTATGAATTCAGAAACCTCTTCGTACTGTCTAATTACTTCTCTGTACATCTGAGATTCAAATAACTGAGGATTTGTCATTATTAATCATTGTATTGCAAATAAAATAAAACGTCTTGAAAAAAAATTTTTTGTCATACGTAATTTGTATATTTGAAGTATGAAAAATAATAAAATAGAAGATATCCTAAATATGATTGGTATAGAAACTATTGTGATCTGTAGAAATCACAATGACAACTGTAACTGTCATAATGTAGTTAATGAAGCTGCTTAAGTTAGGAGAAATAAATGGGAAATAAAATAGATGAGATTCTTGAGTTAACTAAGGAGGTATCTGCTCAAGATTCGAATGAATTAGATTTAACTGTTACAAGATTTGGAGAAGAATTAACAAACACAGAAGATCTTGAGTTTCTTTGGACAGCAAGAAGCACAACCAGTGTAATTAAAAATACTAGTTCAAATATTAAAACTTTCAGCGATGTAAAGATGGCTAAAAATATAGAAGGAAATGGTGCTGTGAGGCTCGGTGACGAAGTATTTGTTTTTAATAAATCCTACACATGGAAAGTTCATGATTTAAAAAATTTAATTAAATGGATAATCGAAAAATCCTCAGATGATGAAGAATTAACAGAATCTCTAATAGCAATTATGGGTCAAAATTTTGTTCCAAAACTTAAGGGACTTGACGCAGTTGCTTCTAATAAGGAACAAAATACTGGAATGATAAGAGACACATTCCTTTACAAAGAGTGGAAAGATACCCCTGAACTTAAAACTATAAATGTGAACAATAATTCTGCACCTATGTGGGCAAAAGATCTAAAACATAAAGAAAGAAGAATAAAATGAACCAATTATACGAACTATCAAGACAATTTCCAGATGAGTGGGTCAAAAAGGCTCCTAAAGGTAAATTTGGTAATTACATTCCCCATTCCGTAATAACACAAAGACTGTTGGAAGTTTGTGGACCATTTAACTGGGAAGTAGTTGAATTGATAAGAGAAGAAAAACTTGGAAAAGTTGTAGGGTGTTTCGGGAAACTTACTGTAGATGTAGATGGAAAACTAGTAACAGTCACAGCTATAGGGGACGTAGAGAATGATCAAGGTAATGATGGTACTAATGCAAAGCATGCTGAATCTGACTCTTTCAAAAGATGTGCTATGAAGTTCGGATTAGGACTACACCTTTGGGCAGGAAATGAATATTACCTTGATAAAAAACTTTCCGGTGAAAAAGACCCTAATAAAATAAAGTTACAATCAGCTTAAAGTTTTAGTTGTCCATTTTCGGATTCTAAAATAATAGTTACCGGACCATCATTCTCAAGTGAAATATTCATATAAGCTCCAAACTTACCTTCAGCAACTTTTGCATATGTGGTTAGTTCTTTTGAAACATACGAAAGTAGATGTTCTGCATTAATAGGATCCTCTGCCTCAATAAAAGAAGGTCGATTTCCCTTAGATGTATTTGCCAAAAGAGTAAATTGACTTACTAATAATATCTGGCCTGAAATTTCCTGTATTGATTTATTCATTTTTCCAGAAGAATCCGAAAATATTCTCAAGTTTACAATTTTCTTAATTAATACATCTGCATCTCTGACAGTATCACCCTTTTTAATTCCCCAAAGTAATACAACACCAGTCTGAATTTCTGAGATGATAGTATTGTCTATTTTTACATTCGCTGAATTAACTCTTTGTAATACAACTTTCATATGATTATATTAAAGTGATTATATGGCTTTAGATGAAAAAACTATCAAAATGGCTAAAGGTCCAAATTATGCAGCATTAACTACCCTATTTAAAGATGGATCTCCCCAAACACACACAATGTGGGTTGATACCGATGGTGAACATATTCTTATTAATACTGAAATACATAGGGTTAAATATAAAAATATAAAAAATGATCCAAGGGTCAGCGTAATGATATGGAAACATGATGATGCTTTTAAATTCGTAGAAATTAGGGGTAAAGTTATTGGAGAAATTACCGGTGAAGATGCAGAAAAAAATATTCAATCCTTGTCCGATAAATACTGGGGAAAACCTTATCCTTTCACAATACAAACAGAAAGAATTGTATTAAAAATACTGGCAGAAAGAGAATTCTTTTTTAATATAAAAGATGAAGATTTTGTAAACTAATCCTTTTTGTAATTATAAAAACCTTTTCCAGTCTTAACACCTAAATCACCATCTTGAATTTTTTTCTCTAAAAATTTCTTTGGATAATCGTTTGGATTTTTAGTTTCATTGAAAATCTTTAATTTTGCATAATAGTGAATATCTAGACCTGAATAGTCAGAAAGTTCGAAAGGGCCTAACGGATGGTTTAAACCTTTTTTAATGGCTAAATCTATATCTTCAAAATCAGCTATACCTTCATCATATAACTCATATGCTTCATCAACGAGAGCAGCAAGCATCCTGTTTACTATAAACCCTGGAGTTTCTTTCTTTAAAGTAACAATAGATCTACCCATTGATTTTCCTACAGATTGAGTTCTTGAAATAACTTCTGTAGCTGTTGATTCAGGATAAGAAATCTCAACAAGGTCCATTCTTAAAGGTGGATAGAAAAAATGCATGTTAATAAATCTTTGTACATGCATACAGTCTTTTGCTATTTCAGATGCAGCTATGAAAGAACTATTTGTTGCTAAAACTACTTCTGAATCTGTAATTTCCGATAGTTGTGAAAAAATTTCAAGCTTAACGTCAAGTCTCTCAACCACAGCTTCAATAATGAATGTCTTATTTTCTGATAAAGAATCAATACTTTTAGCTACGTGGAGATTATCTTTAAAGTTAGCTAAATGCTCATCTGTATATTTATTTTTTGAAATAAGATTCTTAAGGTTATCTTCAGCAAATTTAAGTTTAGAAGTCACATTTTCAGTATCTTTATCATAAATATGAGTTTCATACCCTGCCATAGCTGATAAGGCTGCTATTTGACTTCCCATTTGTCCGCCACCAACCACTCCTATTTGTTCATTCATTTATATTTATTCATTTCTCTTCTAGCTATTGATCTTAAGTGGACTTCATCTGGACCATCAGCAATTCTTAATACCCTGGCTCCAGCTGCCATTCGTGCTAAGGGAGTATCTTGAGATAAGCCCATAGCTCCGTGCGCTTGAATAGCCTTGTCTATGACATAAGATGCTGCTTCAACAACGGTTACTTTAATTGATGAAATTTCTATTTTGGCTTCTTCCTTGCTATAAGTATCAATCAGCCAAGCTGTTTTTAGTGTAAGTAATCTAGCTTCTTCAATTTTTATTCTAGATTTTGCAATCCACTCCTGAATAACTCCTTGGTCAGAAAGTTGTTTTCCAAAAGCTTCTCTTGAAAGAGACCTTTTAATCATAAGCTCTAATGCACGCTCAGCCATGCCTATTGCCCTCATACAGTGATGAATTCTTCCCGGACCTAATCTTGCCTGTGCAATCTTAAAACCAAGTCCTTCTCCCCCAATAATATTTTTTTTCGGAACAACTACATTTTCAAATAAGAGTTCAGGATGACCTGTGTATCCATCATCATATCCATACACCTGCATAGGTCTAATAATAGAAATACCTTCTGAGTCCATAGGTACTAATATTTGGCTTTGTCGTTGATGCGGAGCATTTTCAGGATTTGTTACACCCATAAATATACATATTTTAGCCCTAGGATTAATAGCGTTTGATGTCCACCATTTACGACCATTTATAATATAGTTATCTCCATCACTTACTATCGAACTACTAATATTTGTTGCATCAGACGATGCGACATCTGGTTCCGTCATAGCAAAGCAAGATCTAATAGAGCCGTCTAACAATGGTGTTAACCACTCTTCTTTCTGCTCATCAGTGCCAAAATCATATAGAACTTCCATGTTCCCAGTATCAGGTGCGGAACAATTGAATACTTCTGGCGCCCACCAAACTTTGCCGGTGATTTCAGCAAGTGGAGCATATTCGACATTAGTTAAGCCAGCACCGTATTGACTATCTGGTAAAAATAAATTCCATAGACCTTCCTCTTTAGCCTTATTTTTAAGTTCATCGAGAATATCGGGAATATGTAAGGAATTACCAGAATCTTCAATTTCTTGATCATAAGCTTGCTCAATTGGGTATATGTGTTCTTCGAAAAATTTATTTAGTTTTTTTTGTAAATCTAATGATTTTTCTGAGTAATTAAAATCCACAATTTATTCTATCAATATTTAACTCTCGTGAACAATCTTTATGTAATATATTATTTGATGGACTTTTTTAATAATACAATACGTAAACATATCGCATCAGTTACACAGCTTGATGAAAACTTTACATTCGACCAGTTCAAAGTTGGAAGATCAAACATTACATTTAAAATTGAAGATGGAACTTACAAATATGTATTAAGAAGACCTCCATTCGGAAATAAACTTGAATCGGCTCATAATATGCAGCGAGAATATAGAATAATCTCAGAATTATCCAAAAGTAAAATTAAAGTCCCAAACCCGATTGCCTTATGTACTGATAGAACTATTTCTGATGAGGATTTTTACATTATGGAGTATGTAGATGGTCAAACAATATCAGATAATGTTGTAGCTGAAACATATTCTAAGGATGAAAAAGAAAAAATCTCCAATTCTTTTATTAAAGCAGCAGTTGAACTGCATAATTACGATGTAGCTAATTCTAACCTGAGCGATCTAGGAAAACATGAAGAATATGTTAAAAGGCAGCTTACAAGATGGAGTAAGCAGTTTGCCTCACAAACTATTAGAAATATACCAGATCTAGATAAAGCAACAGATATTTTGTTTGAAACAATCCCTAATCAACAAAGAGTAAGTATTGTTCATGGAGATTATCGATTAGATAATGTAAGAATTATGAATAACGAAGTTAGTGCAATATTAGATTGGGAGCTATGTACTTTAGGTGATCCATTAGCTGACTTAGGAACAATAATTGCTTCTTGGGCCAACATAGAAGAAAAAGACACGCCTTTTATATATTCACCATCATTAAGTGATGGTTTTTTGAACAGAAATCAGATACTTTCTATATATGAAAAAGAATCATCCCTTGATCTAAAAGATATAGAATTTTATACAAGATTATCGTTTTGGAAACATGCCATGATAATGGAAGGTGTCTACGTAAGATACTCACTTGGTTATTATGGGGATACAGATAAAAAAGAAATAGATGCATTTGGACAAAGTACAATAAATTTTGCCAAAAAAGCATCTAATATAAATCTATTGAAGGAGATTTTATGAAAGTTATTCCAGCAACAGAACTTGAAAACCATATTGGTGAAGAAATTGGCCTTTCCGAGTGGATAGAAGTTACACAAGAACGAATTAATCAGTTTGCAGATGCAACAAACGATCATCAATTTATACACGTAGATCCAGAACTAGCTAAATCTGCCCCTACACCATGGGATACAACAATTGCACATGGTTTTTTAACATTGAGTTTGGTTTCCTATATGTCAGCAACATCAGGGTTTATGCCAGCAGAAATGCAAACAGCCGTAAATTATGGGTCAGATAAAGTTCGATTTATGGAAGCCGTACCTGTAGATAGTAAAATAAGAGGCAGATTCATCTTGACTGATGCACAATATAAAAAAAATGGAAGATGGTTAGTAAAAACAACAGTAACTATTGAAATTGAAGGGGTTGAGAAACCAGCAGCAGTTATTGAAACATTAACTTTGTACATAGTAAAAGAATAAAAAACAATTTAAGGAGTAGTTTATGAGAGAAGCAGTCATAGTATCAGCAGCAAGAACACCAATTGGTAAAGCTTATCGAGGAGCATACAATAATACAGGTGCTCCTACCCTAGGTTCATATTCCATTAAAGAAGCAATTTCACGAGCTGGTATCGAAGCTTCTGAAGTAGAAGATGTAATTATGGGCTGTGCGCAACAACAAGGCACTCAAGCATTAAATATTGGACGATTAAGTGGAATGGCAGCTGGTTTGCCACATTCAGTACCGGGTATGACAATTGACAGACAGTGCTCATCTGGACTTATGGCAATTGCAACTGGAGCAAAGCAAATCATTACAGATAATATGGATGTTGTTGTTGCAGGAGGAATTGAATCTATTTCACTTGTACAAACAGCTGACTTCAGGTTAGATTCTGACCCCTTAGTTTTAGATATGCAACAAAATGCGTACATGCCAATGATAGAAACTGCAGACTATGTTGCAGAAAAATACAATGTTTCAAGAGAAGCTCAAGATGAATATTCTTTAGAGAGTCAAATGAGAACAGCAGCTGCCCAAGAAGCTGGAAAATTTGATGATGAAATCATTGCCACGACATCAACAAAACTAGTTAAAAATAAAGAAACTGGAGAAATCACTGAAGAAACTGTTGAACTTGTAAAAGATGAGGGTAATAGACCTCAAACTACCTTGGAGGGTCTCTCATCACTTCCTGCAGTATATGGCGAAGGTAAGTTCATTTCAGCTGGTAATGCATCTCAACTATCAGATGGTTCTGCATCTGTAGTTATGATGGAAGCTAAACAAGCAGAAGAAAAAGGTCTTAATCCACTTGGATACTACAGAGGAATGACTGTATCAGCACTAGCTCCAGAAGAAATGGGTATAGGTCCTGTCCTTGCCGTACCAAATTTATTAAGTAAATTTAATCTCTCAGTGGATGATATTGGCCTATGGGAACTCAACGAAGCATTTGCTGTTCAAGCTCTTTATTGCAGAGATGAATTAGGAATTGATCCAAATATATATAATGTAAATGGAGGTTCTATTTCTATCGGACACCCTTATGGTATGACTGGTGCCAGAATGACAATGCATGCTCTTATTGAGGGAAAAAGAAGAAATGCTAAGTTTGTTGTAGTCACTATGTGTGTTGGTGGTGGAATGGGTGCTGCAGGATTATTTGAAGTAATCTAGATTAAAACAAACAACATATACTCATAAATAGACATTTAGATTTTTTCATTTTTGGATGAACCTTTATACTATTGTATGGATAAAATTTTTGATAAGAATTCTTACCTAAAATCAATATCAGATAGAAATTTAAAAATTTACCTTATGGGTGAACTTGTTGAAGATCCTATTAATCATCCAATAATAAAACCTAGTGTTGAAGCTATGGCAGAAACTTATGAACTTGCTGTTAGAGAACCAGAATTGGCCTCTGTAAAATCGCCCTACACAGGTGAATCTATAAATAGATTTCTTCACATTGCAGAGAGTAGCGAAGATTTATTTATGCAGAATAAAATGCAAAGAAAACTGGGTCAACTTACTGGTACATGCTTTCAAAGATGCGTAGGAATGGATGCTTTTAATGCATTACATTCTGTTACATTTGAAATCGATGAAGAAAATAAAACACACTATCACAGCAATTTTGTTGAGTTTTTAACTGAGATGCATAAATACAACCTTATTGTTGGTGGAGCTATGACTGACGTTAAGGGAGACAGGTCTAAATTACCACATGAGCAGGAAGATGAAGATTTGTATCTTCGTGTAGTAGACAGAAATGAAAAAGGTGTTTTCGTTAAGGGAGCTAAGGCTCACCAGACAGGCTGCATAAATTCACACTGGATGGTTGTTATGCCAACTCTTAGATTGACAGATAAGGACAAGGATTATGCAATTGTTGGAGCAATACCTGTTGATGCTGAGGGGATAACATATATTTATGGTAGACAATCATGTGATACAAGAAGTATGGAGCCTGGTGAGTATGACGTGGGAAATAAGTATTACGCAGGTCAGGAAGCAATGGTAATTTTTGATAATGTATTTATACCTAACGAATACATATTCATGGATGGTGAATATGACTTTGCATCGATGCTTGTTGAAAGATTTACAACATACCACCGGAGGTCATATGTTTGTAAGGCAGGGGTAGGTGATGTACTGATTGGAGCAGCTGCAACAATTGCTGAATATAACGGTGTAGAGGAAGCATCACATATCAAAGACAAAATTGTAGAGATGAATAAACTCAATGAAACGATCTACGCTACTGGTATTGCTTCATCTCTTCAAGGAAAATTAACAAAATCAGGGAACTTTATTAATGATGATTTATTAGCAAACGTTTGCAAACAACATGTTACGAAAGAAACCTTTGAGATAGGAAGATTAGCTCAAGATCTTGCTGGTGGTTTGGTAGGATCAATGCCTTCTGGTATGGACTTCAATGAAGGTGTAATGTCATCTGACTTAAAAAAATATTTAAAAGGTAAAAAAGATATCAATGCTGAAGATAGAGTTAAGATACTCAGATTAATCGAAAATATGACCCTTGGCAGAAATGCTGTTGCATACCTGACTGAATCTTTGCATGGTGCAGGTTCTCCTCAAGCCCAAAGAGTGCAAATTAAACGCGGGGTTGACATGGAGCAGAAAAAAGATTTTGCTAAAAACTTATCTGGAGTAAATGAGAGGAAAAAACTATGAAATCGGTGGTATGTACAATATTAGGAGATCCGAAATTACTTGAGATTAAGGAAGTTGATATTCCAAACCCTCATGACGACGAAGTCCTTATCAAGGTAGATGCTGCAGGTGTGAATTATCCAGATGCTCTTTTAGTCCAAGGAAAATATCAGGTAGTTGTTGAACCACCATTTACTCCTGGTAATGAGGTTTGTGGATATGTAGAGCAAGTAGGTAAGGATGTTGACCTAAAAAAAGGTATGAAAGTTATTGGACTACCAGAGATAGGTGGTTTTTCTGAGTATGTATGTATAAATAAAAATCTCGTTATTCCAATTTCAGAAAACATTAATTCATTGGCAGGAGCAAGTCTTCCAATAAATTACGGAACAACTTATTATGCCCTTAAAAGACGTGCAAAAGCAACAAGCGGCGAATCACTTTTAATACTAGGTGCATCTGGTGGAGTTGGCACTGCCTCTATACAATTAGGTAAAATATTAGGACTAACGACCATAGCGGCAGTTGGTTCCAGTGAAAAGGAAGAGTACGTTAAAAGCTTAGGTATAGATCATGTAATACGCTACGACAAAGAAAATCTTAAAGAGTCAGCTAAAAAACTTACTGGTGGGAAAGGTGTAGACATTGTAGTTGACCCTGTTGGTGGTAACGTTACTGAAGAAGCGTTGCGTGCAACAGCTTGGAATGGAAGGCTTCTTGTAATTGGTTTTGCCCAAGGTGAAATACCAAAAATTCCATTGAATATAACACTAGTTAAAGGTGTGTCAATAGTTGGAGTTTGGTGGGGAAGATGGACACAAACCTCTCCAAAAGAAACAGCAGAGGACTTTAAAGAATTAATAGGATTTATCAATGAGGGAAAACTAAATATTAACCCTAAAAATGTTTACTCAATTCAAGAAGTCTCCACTGCAATGGATAACTTTCTAAATAGAAAAAATATAGGTAAGACTGTAATTAAATTTTAATTACTTTTTGGCAGATTCAAAGTAAGGGTTGTCTCCTGAAGCGTGATCTGTTGCATCAATAATATTTCCTATCTCAGGGATAGCCTCCCTCAAGGATGTTTCTATACCTTGAGTTAAAGTTACTTGAGCCATTCCACAACCTTGACATCCACCACCAAGTTTTAGGTAAATATCTTGTCCCTCTACTCCAACTAATTGTGCAACTCCACCATGAGAAGCAATAGCTGGGTTAATTTGAGACTCTAATACTGTTTGAACTTTTTCAGCAAGTTCACCTGTTAACTCAGGCATTTCATCTGGATTGCCAAAAATTTCTGGACTTGGTGTGTTCGGATTATCCATTGTAAGACCAGGAGCCGCAGGATCATCTGAAAGCTCTAATTTGGAATTATTAAATTTATCTAAGTCTTTAGAGGCAATAATTACTACTAAATCTCCGAACTCAAGGCGTTTATCGTCAGATCTAGCTTGTTCTAAATCTAAAAAACTAAGATCATAGGTGTATTGATTCCCCTGGACCCCGTCAATTTGTAAAAATAAAGCATAATCATTATCACCAGGTTCTTGTTCTTTAATTTCAAGAATTTTAGCAATTGCTTTCTCACCTATATCAAATTTAAAATCAGTCATATAATAATGATAGTGAAATTGTGGATTGTGTAAAATAAATGAGAAAAGTATTGCTGGTTATACCTGAGCTCAGTTACAAATCTAATGACTTTGTAAAAGCAGCTAAGAAATTAAATATTCCGTTTTCTATTATTACTGATAGTCAACAAATTTCAGAGAAGTTGACTGACAATATTTTTATTTCAGATTTTTCCTTAGAAGTTCCGCAAAAATTGCTTGAAAAACTACATGACATAACACACGTTTTACCTGTCGACCACTCGTCATTGAGATATGCCTCTAAATTAACTGATTTGTTAAATGCAACTGGCAATAACTTTGACTCAGTAAATTTAGCAATGGATAAATATAGGTCTCGTAATATTTTTAATGAAATTACTAATATAAGAATTGAAAATCAATATGTAAATAATATTACTGACATTGAAAGTTTTATTGCTACTTCAAAAATTGGAGTACTAAAACCTACTAAAGGAACTGCAAGTAACAAAGTTATAAAGATTTCTACTGAGAATGTTAATTCGTTGTTGATCAAAAATATTATTAAAGATTGCAAGCAAGATGAATTAGTTATTGAGGAATTTATTGACGGGGATGAATATGCATATGAGGGTATGCTCATAAATTCTGAATTATCAAATTTTGTAGTTTTCGAAAAACCACTAGTTTTTGTTGAACCTTTTTTTGAGGAATCAATATATATGACTCCTAGTAATTTAAATGAAGCAATTATTGATGAGGTAAAAGATAGGATTCAAATGGCATGCAAAAAAATGGGCTTAGCAAATGGGCCAATTCATGCTGAGTTTAAAGTTATAAATAATGAAATATTTATCATTGAAATAAATCCAAGAATGATAGGTGGTCTCTGCTCAAGGTGTTTAAGCTTCGGCCTATTTAAGCAGTCACTAGAAGAACTTATATTATTTGCATTTAGTACAGGAACTTTTAAAAAATTAGAATTACTAAATAAATATGTTGGTGTTTTAATGTTACCTGTACCAAAAACTGGAAAGTTCGTGTCCATAAATGAGGAAGAAATTATGGAGATTGAGAATGTATCAGCTGTAGACATAACCGTATCAAGAAACACATATTTAGAAATGCCTCCAAATGGAGAAAAATATCTAGGATTTGTATTCTCCCAGGGAGAGTATAAAACTAATGTAATGAAAGCTTTGGAAACTTCACTTGAAATAGCGTCACCAATTATTGAGGCCTAATCTATGATAACCTTCAATAAGTATGAGTAACATTTTAATTTCGCTTAACGGAGAATGTTCAGTTAATAGAAATCAACTGAGTAAGAGTTATGATTATGTTTTTGGAGTGGATGGAGGCACTGAGTTTTTATACAAATTATTTTTTATACCAACTCATATTATTGGAGATTTAGATTCAATAAAAAGTGAAACAAAAAGACGTGCGGAACGAGATGGTGCCAAAATTTTATCATTCAGTGTAGATAAGGATAAAACAGATTTAGAACTCGCACTAGAAACAACGAAAGAATTAAATGTTGAATCAATAACCATCATTGGTGGTGAAGGTAAAGAATTAGATCATCTATTTTCTAATTTTTTAAAGCTTTCATCATTTAAACAACATGGCACTATTAAATGGATAACGAAAGTAGAAAACATTATTTTTAATACTCAGATGGTTTTTGAAGTTGAGAAAAATAAAGTTTTTAGCATACTTCCACTTTCTGATTTAGATAGCTTAAGTATTAAAGGTTCTAAATGGGATATTTTAAATGAAGACATCCCGTATGGATCTTCAAGAACACTAAGAAACATAACTTTAAGTAATGAAATAGAAGTTCATTGTAAAAATGGAAATTTTTGTTTAATTATTAAAAACTAAGAGCGGGGAATATCTTTCCATGGCTTGTCTTTATCTAGCTTTTGTTCTCCAGGTAATCCTAGAACACGTTCCGCAATAATATTTCGCATAATTTCTGATGTTCCACCCTCAATTGAGTTTGCTCTTGAACGTAGAAACAAGCTTTGTGTATCAGTGAAGCCAAAGGTGTCATTATCAAAATTTAATTCAGGTTGTGTAAGCGAATAACCTCTTGGAAACAATAGCCCATCATTACCTAATAACTCCATACCAAATTCGTAAGATGCTTTATTGATTTCAGCTTCATAAAGCTTACTTGTTGAACCTTCGGGACCTGGTGTACCTTTTTCTCGAAGTTCAGAAGCTCTTATATTTGTTAATCTGACTGCTTCTTGTTGAATCCATAATTCAATAAGTTTATCCTTTTGAATTGGATCTTTTAAATCTTTATCTTTCCATATTTGAACTAGATGACCAGGAGCTCCGCTTCCTCTTTCTCTCACGTTACCGCCTATAGCTACTCGTTCATTCATTAATGTTGCGAGTGATACTCTCCAGCCTTCACCTAAACCTCCTAATATGTTTTCTTTAGGTATTTTTGTATCTGTAAAATATACTTCATTGAATTCAGCTTCACCAGTTATTTGCCTCAATGGTCTGACTTCAACTCCCGCTGATTCCATATCAACAATAAAAAATGTTAATCCCCTATGTTTAGGAGCATTTGGATCAGTTCTTGTAACTAATAGACCCCATTTAGCCAGATGTCCAAGGGTTGTCCAAACTTTTTGACCATTTACAATATACCCATCTCCATCATCTACTGCTTTTGTTGATAAACTCGCTAAATCTGATCCTGAACCGGGCTCGGAGAACAATTGACACCATATTTCCTCAGCAGTAAACATTGGTTTTAAATATTTTTGAATCTGTTCAGGAGTACCATACTCTATTATTGTGGGGGCACCCATGCCCACTCCAAGAATATTAGCTATTCTATTTTGTTGTGATATACCTTCACTTCTTAGACGTTCAGTTATTATCATTTGGTACTTAGGATTAAGCCCTAAACCTCCAGAACCTTCAGGAAATTGAACCCAGGCTAAACCAAGGTCAAATTGCTTACCCCAAAATTCTTGTAGATCTTGCCCATCAGTTCTAAAGTCAATCAATTCTTCAAGTCTTCTATTTACCAACTCTTCAGAATCTAATTGTTTTGTGTCTATGTTTTCCATAAAAAATTATACATTAAAATGTATTTTTAGGTTAGCTTCCCTGAATTGCTTTTTGAATAATCATTAACTCGTCCTCATTGCTTAAAGGATACGTTCCATCTTTGATAGTTCTAATCTCATCAATATTGCCTGCTATATCCTCAGCAGTCGCACTAGTGTTGACGTAACCATTATGAGTAATTATCCCGATCCTTGCAAAACGTCCTGCTGCTACACCAAATATTTCATGGGTTGGTTCACATGATTCAGATGCTAAGTATACAACCATAGGTGTAACTAACTCAGCACTAAAAAGTTTGCCAACATCTTCAGGGAGTAGTGCTTCAGTCATTCGAGTGTAAGCAGTTGGAGCAATAACATTAACTTTTATATTATATTTAGCACCTTCAATTGAGAGTACGTTTGAAAGCCCTACTATTCCCATTTTGGCAGCACCATAATTAGCCTGCCCAAAGTTACCAAATAATCCAGAAGGTGATGCTACGTTAACTATTCTTCCATAATTGTTCTCTTTCATAACCTTAAATGCAGGCTGAGTAACAAAAAAGGTACCCTTTAAATGAACGTCTAATATGAGTGAAAGTTCATCTTTAGACATATTAGCAAAGCTCTTATCACGCAAAATACCAGCATTATTAATTACTGCATCTACAGTCCCATAGCTATCTAAAGCAGATTGAACAATACCCTCTCCGCCTTCTTTTGTTGCAACAGAATCATAGTTGGCAACAGCTTCACCACCATTTTTTACTATCTCATCAACAACATCATCAGCAGGTGAGTTTGCGGAGCCTGAACCATCCACTGAGCCACCAAGATCATTTACAACAACTTTTGCTCCCCTACTACCAAGTTCTAGAGCATAAGCTTTGCCTAGGCCGTTACCTGCGCCTGTGACAATAACTGTTCTATTTTCAAAATTTACCTGACTCATATTTACTCCTTATACATTGCATCGATTTTATCTTTATATACTTCGTTAATAACATTTCTTTTTAGTTTTAATGTTGGTGTTAATTCTCCACTTGTATCAGTCCACTCCTCTTCTAGAATTGTAAATTTCTTTATCTGTTGGACATTTGCAACTTTACTATTAGCTTTATCAATTTGAGATTGAATAGCTTTGAGTACTTCGGGATTATTATGAAAATTTTCAATATCATAGTCTATCGAATTATCACTTGCCCATTTTTCACTTGTGCCTTCTCTATCTAAGACTATTAGTGCTGATAGAAATTTTTGCCCATCACCAACCATGCAAATTTGTCCAACTAATGGATGTGGTTTTATAAGATCTTCTAGTTCTACTGGTGCTATATTTTTACCACCAGATGTAATAATTATTTCTTTTTTACGTCCAATAATTTTTACATAGCCATCATCTCCAATTTCAGCTAAATCACCCGTGTGAAGCCAACCATCGCTATCAAATGCTTCTTTGGTTGCTTCTTCTTGTTTGTAGTAACCGTTAGTTACGTGTCCACCTTTCATACAAAGTTCACCATCATCTAGAATTTTTATTTCGGTACCTGCTAAGGGTATTCCAACTTTTCCAATTGGATTAAATACCTTAGGTATAGGTACTCCTGCTGATTTTAACTTATTAGTTAAAGATTCAACTGCATTCGAAGCGATACCAACTGTTGCGGGACCTGTATCTTCTGTCATTCCATAAATTTCAGTAACATCTATGTGTATAGCGTGAAACCAGCGCTGCACATCTGGATTCATCGCTGCAGCAGCGGTTACAAAATATTCAGTATTCTGAATTCCTAGACCTTCTTTGAATTTAGAAAATACTAATTTATTGAAAACTGCATCAAGAAGTTTGACTTTTAAAGGAACCCTTTCGCCACTTTGCTCATACTTAACTCTTTCCAGTCCATTATCAATTGCCTTTAATGCAAGATCTGCTTTGTCTGAGTCATTAATTTTATTAAGTAAGCCTGCTTGGAATTTTTCCCATACTCTTGGTACGGCTAGGAATACACTAGGTTGGATTGTTGGGAGTGCAAGTGACATATCTTCAAGAACAGGTACTGGAAATATTTGACCTGTTTTATATATTGCTTGGTAGTGGTCTCCTGCTCTAGCTGCAATATGCGCCATAGGTAAATAGGAAACAATTCTTGGGTGCATAGATGCTGGTACCAATTCACCAAATAAACTCTCGTTTGTCCACAAAACATTTCTATGTGTAATCATTACCCCTTTTGGATTACCTGTTGTTCCGGATGTAAATATTAAACATGCTAGTGATTCAGGTGTAACTGTCTTTATAGCATCGCGTAATAAAGTGTCATCATTTGCATTGATATCTTCACCACGTTGTAATAACTCGTGATAGGATACAACATAATCTATGTCTTTAACCTCTTCATAACCATTAATAACAACTATTGTCTCTAGCTTTGGACAGTCTTTTTTTGCTTTGTCTATTTCATGGAATAAGTCTAAATCTCCAGCAACAGCAACTTTAGCCTCCATAAGATTTGCAACGTATTCAATTTGTCCAGATTTAAGTTGCTTATAAAGGGTTGATGGCGTTGCACCGCAATGCATTATTGCAAGGTCGGAAATATTATGCTCTTTTGTGTTGTTGGACATAATAAAAGCTGTATCTCCTGGTGTTAATCCAATATCAATAAGGCCAGATGCTAAATTATGAATATTTTCTCTATATTCACTCCAAGACATTGCATCCCAACCAGAATATTCATCATTAATAGGTGTATTGATTGCTGGAAAATCAGCATACTCATCAGCATTAGTATCTATGTAATCTATTAAAGTCTTTCCTTCAACTTTGGCATCTATTGACGCTGATTGATTTTTTAAGAATTCATGTAATTGATTTTTCATACTCTCCTCTTTAACAATATGTAAATTTTACTTGAAAATATTCGATTTAACTAATCTAATTTGGTTTAAATTAACTTGCTACCCTTTTACAGAGCCAGCAGTAAGACCCCCAGTAATTTGTTTTTGAAAGAAAACAAATAAAGCTGCTATTGGTGTGGCAGCTATGACTGATGAAGCTGCAATGACACCCCAGTCAGCATTAAAATCATCAATAAACACTGTATTAATTCCAACTGCTACTGTCCAAAGATTTTTATCTTTCAAAAATATTGCAGCGAGAATATAATCAGAATAAATTCCTATAAATGTAATAACGAAAATAACGACTAAAATTGGTCTTGCTAGAGGAATAATTATTTTTGAAAAAATTTGATATTCTGAAGCACCATCAACCTTAGCTGCTTCATCTAAAGAAGGAGAAATGGTATCCATGAATCCCTTGATCAACCAAGAGTTGAAGCCAATAGACCCTCCAAGGTATACGAGTATTAACCCAAAATGAGTTCCAAGTCCTATAATTGGAGCCACATCACTTATTTGGAAAAATAATAAATAGATAGCAACGAAAGCTAAAAAAGATGGGAACATTTGAACTATTACTAGAGTTAAGAGACTTGCTCTTCTGCCTTTAAATTGAAGTCTAGAAAACGCAAATGCCGCTAAAGTACCAAGAAAAACGTTAAAGAAGGCAGCAATAATTGCAACTTTATATGTGTTGAAAAGCCATTTGTAATAAGGAACAAGTGGATTAGATGAAAGTAGTTTATAGTGTTTTAATGTAAATGAGTCCGGAATTAATTTTGAATTAGTTAAATTTGCAAAATCTGCAACTGAGTTAGTAACTACAAAAAGGATTGGATAAATTGCAAAAGTAACAAACAATAATGCTATGAGATGTCTCCATCCATATTCTTTGAACCAGTTAAATAATTTATATGTTTCCATAAATTTTCTCTAACCTTTTTGTGTATCTAAATGAGATTGCAGATATTACAAGTACTATAAAAAATATAATTATCGTGACACTAGAAGCCAATCCAAATAAGTTTCCTCTTCCTCCTGAAATTGCAAGTTTATAGGTAAAAGATATAAGAATATCGGTCCATCCAACTGCTACCTCACTTCCAATAATTGGAGGACCACCACCAGTAAGTAGGAAAATTAAAGTAAAGTTATTAAAATTAAATGCAAAAGAACCAATAAGTAATGGTGAAATAGAAACCATTAATAGGGGGAACGTTATTTTCCAGAATGATTGCAAACCGGATGCACCATCTACTTTTGCTGCCTCAATCAACTCTTTTGGTATTGACTGTAATGCACCGGTTGTTATTAAAAACATATAAGGAAAACCAAGCCAAGTATTAACAAGTAGTACAGCTGATCGTGCACTTTCTTTAGTTTTGAGCCACTTTATTGGTTCAATATCAAATATTTCATAAAATGGGCCAAGCCAACTATTAATCACTCCATAATCTGGATTCAAAAGCCCCTTCCAAACAAGTACAGATACGAAAGCAGGGATTGCATAAGGGAGAATAAAGATAGCCCTATATATTCGTTTAAACTTTAAATCATCCTTGTTCAATATCATGCTGAGAAATAAACCCACAACAAAACAAAAAAGGACACTAAAAAATGCAAACTGGAATGTCCATTTTGTAACTACTCCCAGAGGTCCTCTAATTCGTTGATTCGAAAATAATTTTCTGTAATTCTCTCCTCCGACATAAACTCTCCATCCAGGTTCAATTTCTTTTCCATCACATACGAAGTTGTCTTTTACCACAGGACATGATAATTTAGATGCATTATTTATCATTACATCGTTAAGTTCATCGTATTTATACAGTTGAGACGTCGAAGAAAGTCTGCCAGTTGATGCATCAAAAACAGAAATCTTATAAAGTTGTACTCTTGTATTCTTATCAATAATCAATGAAAGTTCTTGTAAAATAGAGGAATTAGCTATTTGCTCTTTTCCAGGCAATAGATAATACCCATCAGGCGTAACAAATTCATCATTAACAAATAAGGAAGGCTCATGCTTTGCATAAGAAGTAGTAAATATTTCATCTTCTGGAACAGCTTTTCCAAATAATATATTATCAGGGTCTAAATTAGCTACATAATAAAAATCTAAATTAGAGTCTTGCAGGATAAACATATCAAATTCAATACCTTTTTGCTCATCAAGGGTGTAGACCCTATCTTCTAAAACATTAATAGCTTGAGTTTTACTCAAAATATGACCAGTAGACCAATTAGTAAAAGATACGTAGGAATTATATATTGCAGGAAAAACAACAAAAGAAATCATAAATATCATACCCGGAAGAATCCATTTCATAGGTAAGAAGCGTTCAGAAAAATATACTACATTAACTAATACTCCTATCACGATTATTAATGAAAGTAGAAACCACGACTCAAAAGTTAATGTGAGAGGAATTGCGTATACGATTGAAGCGTTGAAAACTGCCAGAAAGGAATATCTGAAAATTTTCGATATGTTCATACTTAAATATATCATTAAAAAAATTGGGGCTCAACAGAGCCCCAATTTAATAATGATTAATATTAATTAACCGCCGGCAATCGCATTACGAACTTGTTCCGCTGCTAATTTCACTGCATCAGTAGCATTGTTTATTGTAACGCCGGTCTCTTCATTGGTGCCATATGCTTGTTCTCTAATTACATTTAAAGCGTCAGCCATAGGTCCCCATACACTACCCATTTCTGGAATATTTGGCATTGGAATACCATTTGAAGCACTTGCTGCGAATGAAGCTGCTATCGGATCAGCTGCTTCGACTACAGCAAATAATGATTTTGTTGCTGGAAGCCTTGGATCTGATTCGTACATTGCTTGTTGAACTTCAATAGTAGCAAAAAAGTCCAAGATAAAGCTTTGAGCTAGTACTTGGTTGTCACTAAATGATGAAACCATTGCACCTCTTACTCCTACAAATGGAGTTGCTGCATTTCCATCAAACTGTGGAATTAGTCCAACACCATAATTTACAGCGCTAGCATCTCCTCTAGCCCATGGACCTGTCATCCAGAATAATGCACGACCTTCTTGGAAATTTGACATAGCTCCACCATAATCAGCAGAATAAACTGTCCCATTTTTTACAAGCCCGTCAAGATATTCAGCGGAAGCAATAGCTCCAGCATTATCTAAACCAACATCTGATGCATCAAATCCACCTGTAGATGCAAACACATATCCGCCAGTAGAAGCAATAAACGGATGGTTGTGATAAGCATCATTTGATGGTGTTCCAACACAGAATTCTGTACCTGCAGTATCACAAGCAGTTTTTGCTTCTTCCCATGTAGCTGGAACAGAATCAACTAGATCTGCATTGTAGAACATTGCAATAGCTTCTGTTGCGTAAGGGAATCCGTAAACTTCTCCCCCATAGCTAAATGCTGTTACGCCAACTTCAAATAAATCTGATGCGACAGAACCTAAATCTAGAGGTGCAACTACTCCGTTAGCAGCCAATTCTCCAACCCAGTCGTGTGCTCCTAAGAATACGTCTGGACCTTCACCTGCTGGACCAGCAGTTTGAACGTCAGTCCTTATTGCACCAAAGTCGTAAACTACTACTTCAATATCTACACCTGCTGCTGCTTCATAAGCTCCAACAAGTGGGTCTAGTGCTGTTGCAACTTTTTCTTCAGCCCAAACCACAAGCTTTACAGGTGGGGGTGAAGTTGTCGCTGGAGCAGCTAGTGTTTCAATAGGTGCTTCCGTTGCTTCAGGTGAATCAGATGCTGTATCAGAATCTCCTCCACATGCGGTAACAACTAATGAAAGCAGTAATAAAATTACAAAATAGCGTAATTTATTCCTTTTCATTGTTCTCCTTACTTCGTATATTTATTCTTAATATAACAGTAATTAAGACAGCTAGGGTTGAAATTATTCTAATTTACTATTTTTCAGAAATAATTATTCCAATATCTTCAAAGTTTTCTATAAGAAGGTGGCCTTCATTAAGCTTTACATTATTATTACCAAACAGAACTTCTGCGGTGTGAGCTGTTGATTTTATTTTGAAATTACTAGTTGTTCTATCTCTATTAATGACGCACAACAGAGATTCATCCTTTAAAATTCTACGAAAAGCAACGAAATCTTCAGTAGACTCAACAAGTTCAAACCTACCATATTTTAATATTGGATTTTCATTTTTTATATTCATGAGCACAGTTGTGTATTTAAATAAATCCTTATTCCATGTATCTTCTAAGTCCCAAGGGTATGGTTCTCTGTTAAATGGATCGTCGGCACCCTTAAGGCCAATTTCATCACCATAATATATCCCGGCTATGCCTGGGAATGTTGCTTGAAGGAACACTGCACCAAACATACCCTCAATGTTATCTCCACATCGATTAAGAAATCTTTTAACATCGTGGGAACTTAATAAATTTTGACATGACGAAAGAGCCTCAAAAGAGTACATGGAGTACAAGTTAGCAAGAGCATGTTTAAATTCTTGAGGTGAAGTTCTTTGTATAGCAAAAAAATCAGTCATTGCTTCTCTAAAAGAGTAATTCATTGTTCCATCAAATCTGTCCCCTTGGAGCCACTGAGATGTATCGCCAAATATTTCGGATAAAAGAAGTATGTCTTTTTTAGAATCTGTAGCTATCTTTCTAAAATCTTTCCAAAAAGAAAAATCAAGTTCTTTAGCTACATCCATCCTCCATCCGTCAATATCAAAATTTTTAATCCAGTATTCGGTTACATCTAATGCCCATTGTCTTGCGTCTTTGTCAACCAGATTCACTTTCGGCATATCTGGTACACCCCACCAAGCTTTATAGGAAGGTTCAACTATTGGTCCATCGTCATGAATTATTTCGACAGGAACTTTTGATTCTTTAAATGTTTTATCTAAATATGTTTTATATTCTTCAGCATTTCCGTCCCACCCTACTTTATAAGTGTTTGAATATAGATGTGGTCTATGCTGTAGTCTTACCGGATAATCATAAACTGTAAACCAATTCTTATACTTAGAATCTTCACCATTTTTAATTAAATCTTGAAAAGCATAATGACGAGGATGAACATGATTTAGTGAACAATCCAGAACCACCTTCATGTCCCTACTATGAGCAGCAGTAATTAATTGTCGAAATGCCTCGTCTCCCCCAAGTGAGTCATCTACTTTAAAATGATCCCAGGAATCGTATTTATGAGTACTTCCCGAAAGAAAAATTGGATTTAAATACAAAATATTTACACCTAATTCTTTGAGATAATCAAGTTTTTCAATAACTCCATACAAGTCTCCTCCGTGAAATCCCAGTCTTGTTGGGAGGCTATCCCAAGGTAATGTACCATTTAGGTTTAATGAACTATCTCCATTTTTAAATCTATCAGGAAATATCTGATACATAACTCCCCCGTAGACCCAGTCAGGTATTTTGTGACGATTAAATTCATCAGAGTTGAATATCCATTTCTCAGATGGAGAAATAAAATTTGCTATACCACTAGTCCCAAAATATAAATTTAAATCATCATTAGTAGTTGCAGCAAAACTAAATTTTGCGGTTTTTGAACGAAACTCAATTTGAACTTCCCAAAACTTAAATCTATCAGTTGAAGCATACTCACTGATTTCAAGAGGTCTAAATTGGTCATCTTCTAGAAGTAACCATAGTTTCTTAATTCCTGGTTCAGTGTGTACTCTTAAAACACACGTACCATCTGGGGTTATTGAGAAATATTTTTTATCTCTATAATTAAAACGAATATCATAATGACCTAAATGGACATCACCCTCAAAAAAGTCTAACTTCTGTGCTTCATCTTTATCTATAAATTCTGGTGAATGATTTTCTACCATTACTAAACTTTCTAATTCTTAAAAGTTTATTATATACTTATTAATAAGAGGTTTTTTTTGGATATAAAAAAAAATAGTGGAATAATTTTACATCCTACATCTCTCCCTGGTGGAGTTGGAATAGGAGATTTTGGTAAAAACTCATATGAATTTATTGATTATTTGGTAGAAACAAAAACTAAAGTGTGGCAGGTATTACCTTTAGGGCCAACAGATGAAATTGAATACTCTCCATACTCGAGTCCCTCATCTGTTTTAGGAAACATTAACCTTATCGACTTAACCAATTTATCTTCTAATGAAGTAATAAAAATTGAAGATAAGGTTTTTAATGAGAAATTTGTCGATTACAAAAAGGTTTACGAATATAAAAAAGAATATTTGAGACTATCTTCTAAAAATATTGATATAAACGAAAAAGAATATCAATTTTTTTTAGAAGATATCACAATAAGAAAACATCTGACTTTTCTTACTCTGGATCAGAAAAATAAAGTTTCATGGAACAAATGGATTGATTCAGAATATAACTACACAGAACAATTATTTGAATTCGTCATAAAAGAATTCGAATCAGACTTTAAATTTAATCTTTTTACTCAGTTTGAGTTTTATAAACAATGGTTCCAATTGAAGGAATATGCAAACAAATCAGGAATTAAAATACTTGGAGACATACCTATTTATGTAAATCACAATTCAGCAGATGTTTGGAGTGATAAGTCATTATTTGATCTTGATGAAAATGGAGAAATGACATATGTATCAGGTGCTGTACCTGATGACTTTACAGTTGATGGCCAAATTTGGAATACAGCACTATATAATTGGGAAAATAATCGTTCAGGTAATTATGAATACTGGATTAATAAACTTCAAAATAATCTAGACAAATTTGATTATTTAAGAATAGACCATTTTGTAGGGTTCTTTCAATACTGGGCAATTCCCATAAATGAAACAGCTCTTAATGGAGAATGGAGGAAGGGTCCCTGGAAAAACTTCTTTAAAGAAGTTAGTAAGAATATACCTATGTCAAAACTTCTTGCAGAAGATCTTGGAGTCATTCTGCAAGAAACCAATCAAATACTCAAGGAATATAATATTCCTGGAATGAAAGTACTGCAACAAAGAATCCCCTCTGATGGGGTTAATGAGGAAATACACCCTCATGATTGGAATCAAAATATTATTGCTTATACAGGTACTCATGACAGTCCAACGATTGGTCAATGGTTTGAAGAGTCAAATGATTTTCAGATGCGATCTTTTGATGAATATAAACAAAAATTAAAATATTCATACAGCAATGATATCTGGAATTTTATTTCATTAGTTTGGGAGTCCCCAGCTATATTATCAGTGACAACAATTCAGGATGTACTAAATCTAGGTAGAAGTGCAAGATTTAACATCCCTGGTACTAAAAATGATAATTGGAGCTGGAGATTAGAAAGTATGCAAGAACTAGACATAACAATTGATAAACTTAAAGAGCTTAATGAAAATAACTCAAGAGTAAATTAATACTGTCCTTTAATGAAATCAATTACCAATGTTACTTCATTGTCACTCAATCTTTGAGCAGGCATTGAACCCATACCTTTAGTTATTGTTTGAATCCAATATGAATCAGACATTTGTGCTGCTTTAGATTCTGCTTTTAAACTAGGCCCTACTCGACCTGATAAATCTGAACCGTGGCATGCTGAACACCTAGACGTGTATATTTCTTCTCCTGATGAAAGTTCAACTACTTCTGCAGATGTGCATGAAATAAAAAATATGAAAAAGAGAATTAATATCTTTTTCAAAGTTTATTCTTCTTCTAGACCAGTTTTAAACTCTCTTGTAGATTTACCTAAAGATTTAGCAAGACCTGGTAAACGCTTGGCCCCAAAGAGTAACAATAAAATTGTTAAAATAATTAAAAGTTCTGGTAGTCCTAATCTCATGACCTAATTGTAACTAGATTCTGTAATTATTTTAAGTTATAGATTTCTTTTGAATGAATGTAATTAATATATAACCCAAAAAAGAGAATGCAATAAAAAATACAATTGAATTAGCCTCAGTTAAATCAGGTATGACTGGTTGTGTTACAACTGCCTCTTCAACGCCATCACTATTAAGTCTTGTTTCTATGTTTTGACGAAATGGCCATATTTTGATTAACGAACCAATTAGAAACCCTGATAATAATGAAAGTAATTTATTTTTATAATTTTGAAATAAATAGTGCAAAAATCGACTAAATATTATCAATCCAAAGATACATCCCGCTGCGAACACAATTATTACTCTCAGTTCAAAATCCTTTATTGCATTAATAATGAATTCATATTTAGAAAGCAACAAAAGAATAAAAGAACCACTTATTCCAGGAAGAATCATTGCTGTAATAGCAATTGATCCTGTAAAGAATACATAGACGTCTGTATTTGGGATATTTGTAGAATTTGATAAAGATATAGCTCCAGCAGCAATTATGCCGACAAGTACCCAAAATGCTAAATTAATACTAAAAGATTGAATATCTTTAAGTATTAAAACAGCAGAAGCAACTATTAGACCGAAGAAAAATCCCCAGAGTTTATATTCATGATTTTCAAGCAGAAAGACTATAACCTGTGCGAGTAAAATAACAGAAGTAAAAATTCCTAATAAAAGAGTGATTAAAAAATTTCCATTGAGTTCAATCCAAAATTTTTTATATCCAGACGCAAAAAAGGATTTAAATAAATCTAAATTTATATTTTTAATTGTAGTTATAAGTTCCTCGTAGATACCAGTGATGAGTGCGATGGTTCCACCTGAAACTCCTGGCACAATATCTGCAGCACCCATGGCTACGCCTTTGAGATAAAGTATTAATCTTGACTTCATTAAGAAGATTCAGTTGTCCTGTTAAATATTCTAAACATGAGTGGTGAAACTGTAGCAGTTAGTACCGCTAGTAATATAATTTGTTGTTCTAGATTCTTAGTTAGCAAATCAAGTTCAACACCTATTTCAGCCATTGCAATAATTAAACTAAATCTAGCAGAGAGTAAAAATCCTCCTCCAAGTATTTTCCGCACTGAAATTTTTGAAAATATTAGAAGAAGTGAAGGTAGAACCTTAACAAGAACTGCAATTCCAAATAAATATAGTACATCTACATAGAAATCAGTATTAGAGAAGAGTGATATATCATAATTTAATCCAATATTTATGAAAAAAATTGGAATTAAAAAACCATAGGAGAATCCCTTAAGGCTACTCTCCAAACTTCCTCTGTTAGGAAAAACAAAAGCAAATAGACTACCTGCTAGGAATGCTCCTAAAATAGCTTCAATATCGAATAAAACTGCGACACCTACTAATGCCAACATGAGTGCTAACGAGCTTCTAATACCAAGTTCCTCAGGATCATTTCCATCAAACATTCTTGAAAATAATTGTGGATTCCACCAAGCCAATCTCCTTAAGATTCTTAAAAGGAAAATGACAATTGCAAAATAAAGTATAATATTTAAATTTTCAATTGAAAGACCGTTGGACTTAATTACGGATGCATAAACAGTTGCAGCTAATAAAGTCAATATGTCAGCAAGCAAGGCAATGATGAATAACATCTGTCCATAATCAGTCTTGATAGTGTCATCACTTCTCAATACAGAAATTACAATATCTACACTTGTAGTACATAGAACGAGAGCTAAAAATATTGGATACTCTAATTCAGTGATAATTAAGAAAGAGATACCAACTGTAGATAAATAAACAAGAATTGGTATGGCTAAAGTTTTAAGACCCTTTTCTCTAAATGTTTCCAATTCTATTTCAAAACCTGAAAGAAACATTAATAATAGAAATCCAAGAACTGCTAATCCTGAAATAAACTCAGAGGGTTCAACTAAATGAAGAACAGGCCCAACAATAATACCAAATGCTATTTCAAGAACAATTGAGGGAATTTTAAGTCGAGAACCAACTAATGGAAGGAGGAAAGCTCCCAAAGATATTACTACCAACGAAATTGCATCAAAACTTTCCATAAAACTCCTAAATCGGTATGTATAAAACTGAAGAAGAAGAATTCTTAGAAATATACTCTTTAGTTTTCTTTAATTGCCACGTAGTGGATAGATTATGACCAATTATCGATAAATCAAACTTGTCTGTAAGAGATGTAAATATTTTTGCTTCATTTCCTTCTTCGGAAAGTAACTCTAATTGAACCTCATTTGATAGAGCTGCATCTTGAAGTTTTTGTATTATAGATTTTTTAGATTCGGTATTCTCATGAGAGATAAATTTTGGTTGATCAACAACAACCGCAAATACTTTTGATTTTAAAGTTGAGGCAATATCAAAAGAAATTGTAGTAGGACTGTTTTCAGAAAAATCACTACTTGATAAAAATCCAATGTTATTTATAGGTGAGGTTCCCCTTGAAAACAGTATTGGAATTTTATTTTTATTTGAAAAATTAATATATGAACGTATTGTTGAGGTCTTTACCTCTCCAGTTACAGGAATAATTAAGGTACCAATCGATAATTCGTCAAGTTTAGACTCAATCTCTTTAAGAGAGTTTTTTTGCGTATTTTCTGTACGAAATTTTTGATCCTTAAGAATAGCCTCAAATGTCGTTGTATCTTCTTCTTTTGAGTCTGTGAATATACTTTCTTGTGATAGAATTACCAGCTCTTCAGCCTTTGTGTTTCGGGTATAAAATTCAGCTTCTGTAAGATTCTTAAGTTCTTCTTCGGAGTTAATAACAATTGCTGTGTTTTTACCAAATTCAAGAGGAAATCTCGATTCAGAACCAGAAAACATTTTTATTACATTTCCAAATGCACCAGATTGTAGAACAACAGTTACTAAATCCCCTGTTTGTAGTTCAGTGTCTCCATGGGGTATAACAACTTTACCTTTTCTTAAAAGTGCACCAACAATAAAATAATCTGATCCAATTTCTTTTAGTTTTTTACCTCTTGCTGGACTGTCAGCATTTACCTCTAATTCAATTGCTTCTGCTCTACCACCTGCAAAAGCTTGTGACACCACTCTTCTTGGTTCCAATATCTGCTCAAACCTTCTTGCTAATAAGATATTTGGGTCAACAAGTTCAACTTCTAATTCGTCGTAATACTTTATGTTCGATTCATCATTAATTACTGACGAAAGTCGTGATATTTTATGACTTTTAGCAATTTTTAGAATTTCTATATTTACTTCATCGTCTAGCGTTAGTGTAATTAATGCGCTCGCAGTCTCTATACCTGCTTTTTTTAGAACCAAAGTGGACGTGCCATCACCTTGATATTTTTCTATTTGTCTATTTGGGTTAAAGTTTCGTAATTTGTCTTGGTCCATATCAATTACAGAAATATTCCAACCCGTACTTATTCTATTTATGAGCTCTTTAGCTTCGCCATGAGCCCCAACAATTATTACTTTCACGTGCTTTATTATGTCACAAAATTTGTTTTCATAAAGAATTACTTAATAATTTTATGAATTTTGTCATAATTATTAGTCTTATTACTTCTAGATTCTTCTATACATTGAATAAAAAATGCATAACATCGCCATCATTAACTGTGTATTCTTTACCTTCTGAACGAAGTTTTCCTGCCTCTTTGGAGCCCTTTTCACCATTATTGTCAACATAGTCCTTAAAAGCTACCGTTTCTGCTCTAATAAAACCCTTTTCAAAATCACCATGAATTTTGCCAGCAGCTTGTGGTGCTGTATCTCCTACATTTATAGTCCAGGCTCTGACTTCTTGTTCACCTGCTGTAAAATAAGTCTGTAAACCCAGTAATTTATATCCAGCTTCTATCAACCTATCCAGTCCAGATTGGCTCTGTCCCATTTCACTAAGGAAAGCATATTTTTCCTCATCTTCTAATTCAGATATTTCAGCTTCAATATCAGCACAAATAGCAATCGCTTCAGAATTCTCTGATTCAGCAAATTTTATAACTGCATCTAAATGGGGGTTATCAGAAAAACCATTCTCACCTACATTTGCTACATACAACACTGGTTTTATTGTTAATAGCTGAAATCCTTTTAACAACTTGGCTTCTTCATCATTAAAGCTTAAAGTTCGAACACTGTTGCCTTCTTCAAGTACAGGAAGAACTTTTTCCAATAATTCTTTTAATGGCATCCCTTCTTTTTTTCCTGATTTAGTATTCTTAATTGCTTTTTCATACAGTTTCTCAACGGTGGCCAAGTCAGCCAAAACTAATTCTGTATTGATAATTTCAATGTCATCAGCTGGAGAAACTTTTCCTGACACGTGTACTACATCCTCATTTTCAAAAGCTCGAACTACATGTACTATTGCATCCGTTTCACGTATATTTGTTAAAAATTGATTACCTAGACCTTCTCCCTGGGAAGCACCCTCAACAAGGCCGGCAATATCTACAAATTCCATTGTTGTTGGTATAACTTTTTTTGGATTAACTATCTGAGCTAAATCATTAAGTCTTGAATCATTAATAGGGACAATTCCAACATTAGGTTCTATTGTACAAAAGGGATAATTAGCAGACTCAATACCTGCTTGTGTAAGAGCATTAAATAATGTAGATTTACCTACATTTGGCATTCCAACTATTCCACACTTAAATCCCATGATTTTTATCCTTAAATTTGATTAGAGACATAAATAGAATATAGTCGATTAATTAATTAATTTTATTATTCTTTCCGACAACTTTGAATTTTTAATATTAAAGTTTTTTTAATAGGAGAAAAATGACAGAAAAAAATAATAAAAAAACAATCTTCGGGTGGAGTCTATATGATTGGGCAAAATCAGCATATGAGACGACCACACTTGGAGCTATCTTGCCAGTATATTTTGTGAGTGTAGTTGTCCCAGCAGAGGGTTTTAACTTCAGAGGCAACCTCTACACAGGAGCTGAAGTATGGGGATTTGCAATAGGTTCTGCATTGTTTATATTCTTCTTAATTATGCCGACTATCGGGGCTATTGGTGACCTATCTGGAAATAGGATGAAATTATTTAAAATCTTTGCATATGGTGGTGCTGTATTTGCATCTACATTTTATTTTGCAACGTCAGGGGACGTTATTTTTACACTAGGTATATATTTTCTTGCACAATTTGGAGCAACAGGATCAAATGTATTTTATGACAGCGTTTTGAAAGATATTACTACTGACGATACAATTGATACAGTTTCTGCTCGTGGATATGCGCTTGGGTATCTAGGTGGTGGACTACAGCTCGTCATCTCACTAGCACTGATACAGCTTGGACCAGACATGCTGGGCATCGAAACAGCAATGGCATCAAGGATTGCGATTTCCTCAGCAGGTCTATGGTGGTTAATTTTTTCAATAATGAGTTTTTCAAGAATGAAAATAACAGAAAGTCAACCTGTCTCCATTGAAGGTAGCGTATTTGCTAATGCATATAGCAAAAACTTTAAAACTCTAAAGAAAATTAGAAAATTTCCATTTCTAATGTATTTTCTAATAGCATACCTTTTCTATTGGGATGGATTACAAACAGTAATTAATATGTCTGCTGCATATTTTACTGAGGTATTGCTTCTAGACCAAACACAGATAATCATTGTGTTTATAGTTGTACAATTTGTTGCATACTTTGGAGCAAAACTAGCTGGAGTAATGGTAAAACGCATCGGCCAAAAAAACACATTGTATTACACAATGTTCTTAATATTTCTAGTCGGTAATGCTGCAGCATTCATACCTGAAAAACAATTTCTACCAGTTATTGGATTAGGTGTATTTACTGCAATGGGAATGGGTGGCTTACAGTCAGTTAGTAGGAGTGTGTATGCTTCTATGCTTCCAAAGGGTGCAGAAGGAGAATTTATGGGATTCTTTTCAGTCCTGTCAAGGTTTTCGGCTATCTGGGGACCATTAATTTATAGCTACGTAAGTGCTTCTACTGGAAATCCAAGACTCTCATTACCAGTAATTACTTCATTCTTTGTAATAGGATTTTTAATTCTTAGAAAAGTAGATATGGATAAAACTATATCTGAAGAAGAGTGGGCTTCTATTTAATAAGCTTTGCTAGGTTTGCAAAAAGGGCTGATACGGTAATCGGCCCTACTCCACCTGGAAAAGGTGATCTAGCAACTAAGTGATTATTTAACCCATCGGGTTTGACATCGCCATAATTTTTTTTATCAGTATTAGAAATTCCAATATCGATGACAACGGAATCTGGTTTTAGATAATCAGCTGTTATCATCCAGCTTTTTCCAATTGCTGATATAACAATATCTGCATTTCTCATGTATGATTTCAGATCTGAAGTTTTACTATGAACAACTGTAACGTTTCCGTTGAATTCTTTGTTACTTAGGAGTTTGGATAATGGAGATGATACTAATCTTGATCTCCCTGCAATTACAATATTTTTATCTTCTGTTTGAATGTCATAATATTTTAAGAGCTCTACTACTGCAAGTGAGGTAGCTGGTATGATTTTATAATTGTCAGAAAACAAATATCCTAGATTGTGAGTAGTTAGACCATCAATATCAACTTCATGAGGTATTAGGTTTACAATATCCTCAAAGTCAAGATGCTCTGGAAGGGGAAGTTGCACAATAATTCCCTGTGATTTTGTTTTAGAATCCTCGATTGCTTCTTTAACTTCATTCGAAGTTGAATTTTCTGAAAGCTTAAGCCAGTTAAAGCTTACTCCAAGTTTTATTGCTTTATCTTGTTTTCTCGAAACATAGAGGAGAGAAGCAGGGTTGTCTCCTACAGTTACAGCTGTTAGCAATGGTTGTTTATTATATTTGGCTATGTAGTCACTGATGACAGTTTTACTTTTCTTATCCAATAATTCAGCTACAGGTTTGCCTAAAAGTATTTTTTCCATGAATATAGTTTAATAAAGACCAAGCATAGTTTTTAAATTATTATGGTTAAAATAACCATGAAAGTATCTTTATGGAAATAGCAAAACTAAGTAAATTAATTACCCCTTCAGGGACAATGGCAATATCTAATAAAGCACGCGTATTAAGAGAACAAGGAAAACCGGTTATTGGTTTTGGTGCTGGTGAGCCTGATTTTCCTACTCCAGAATATGTAATAAAAGATGTTCAGGTTGCTGCAGAGGATACCTCAAATCATAAATACTCCCCTGTTGCAGGTTTAACGATTTTAAAAGAAGAAATTGTGAAAACTAGTGAACTGTATTCAGGAATTAATGTAAACCAAGAAAATGTTCTAGTGAGCAATGGTGGTAAACATGCAATCTTGACAACATTTATGTCAATACTCAATCCGGGTGATGAAGTGCTTATACCATCACCATATTGGACGACTTATCCAGAAGCTGTGAAGATATCAGGAGGAAATCCCGTCATTGTAGATACAGAATTTGGTGATGATTTTAAAATTAATACTGATCAGCTAGATGCGTTAAAAACATCTAGAACAAAAGTTTTAGTGTGGGTATCCCCATCAAATCCAACTGGAGTAGTTTATACAAAAGAAGAAGCAGAAAAAATATACACTTGGGCTTTTGAGAATAACGTCTGGATACTCTCCGATGAACTTTATGAACATTTAGTTTATGAAGGCAAAACTTCGCCATCACCAGCACAATACGATACTGGGTTAAAGAACACAATAGTAATTAATGGTGTTGCAAAAGCTTATTCGATGACCGGCTGGAGAGTTGGGTGGATTATTGCTAATACTGAAGTTATAGATATGGCAAAAAAGATTCAGTCTCATGCTACATCTAATGTATCAAATATTTCACAAATAGCAGCATATTCCGCGCTTAAAAACGGTTTGGATCAAACAGAATTAATGAAAGAAAGTTTTAATAGAAGACGCTTACACGCTATTGAAGAGTTTTCAAATATTGAAAATATAAACCTTATAAAATCAACTGGTGCATTTTATCTATTTCCCGATGTAAGCTATTACAGCAGTAACGGTGTAATAAGTGGTGTGCATAACTCTATTGATTTTTGTAATTGGCTTCTTGATGAATATTTTATAGCATTTGTTCCGGGTGAAGTTTTTGGAAAAAATGGGTTTTTAAGATGCTCCTATGCTCTTAGCGATGATGATTTACATGAAGGATTAAGCAGATTTTCAATAGCAATTAATGACCTTAAATGAATAACATAGCCAAAAAAAGTCTTTACTCGTGGCTTTTTTTTGATTTAGCAAATACTGTATATGCTTTTGTAATACCGGGTCTTTATTTCTCAGTTTGGCTTGTAACAGAGCAAGGATGGACAGACCAGTCCTTAGGGTTTGCAACATCTGGCGCTATGGTAATAGTTGCTATTCTGGGACCCTGGGTTGGTGCAAGGTCTGATGGCTCGCAAGGCAAGAAACCTATGCTTCTAATTACAACTCTCATATGTATCGTTGCAACATTTCTTTTAGGAACGTTTGATGTAAATATTTCAGTATTATTTTTTATTGTTTCTTTAATAGGTTTTAATCTTGGTTCTGTTGTGTATGATGCCTTACTTGTATCAGTTAGTACTCCTACAAATCGAGGACGCATATCTGGAATGGGTGTCGCCTTTGGATACGTAGGATCGCTACTAGGGTTTGGAGTTGCTACATTATTACAAAATTATGGTTACAGCTATGTTGAGATATTTAGATCAGTAGCGGTAATGTTTTTAATTTTTTCACTTCCTGCCTTTATTTTTATTAAAGAAAAAAAAGTAAGTAATGAGAAATCGACGATAAAAATCACAGAGTCCATTTCTTTAGTTATTAAATCGTGGAAACACTCGACTCAATACCCTGGCTTAACACGATTTCTTGTAGGAAGGTTTTTCTATGCTGATGCAATAAATACTCTGATAAGTGGATTGCTTGCAGTCTACTTAGTTGAGGAAGTTGGATTAAGTCCAAGTGATAGCCAAAATTTGCTCGGCCTAGCGATAATAATCTCCATTATAGGTGGATATGTATTTGGTAAAGCTGCTGATATTTATGGGCCACGTAAGTTAACGTTGATAAGTTTGGTGTGCTGGATGCTATCACTCTCTATAGCAATTATTGCTACAGAATTTGATCAACTTTGGCTTATTTATGTTACCGGTGTACTTGGTGGATTTAATATTGGAGGTATTTTTGCCGTAGATAGAGTATTTATGACAAGGTTAAGTCCTGAAAAACATCTTGGTGAATTTTATGGACTTTACTCTACTGTGGGTAGGTTTGCTACGATACTTGGTCCGCTGCTATGGGGATTTGTAGTAAATACTTTAGGCCTTGGTAGAAATCCTGCGATGGGAGTACTGATAATTTTGCTTGCAATCTCATTTTATATTATCAAAGGTGTCTCCGACGAACAAAAGATTTAGAAAAAAAAGAACTTCTTCTTTTTACTTGCAGTATCTAATTGTTCTCTAGTATTTTTTAGTTTTTCTCGTAAAAATTCAGCTTCGGCTTCGGCTTTAGCAGCTCTTTCACGAGCTTCCGCCATTAGTTGATTCGCCTCATGTAAATTACCTAATTGATTTAGAACTGTTTGCCACGCCTCCAGAGGTACGATTAAATTATTTTCATCTGAAACTTGAGATTCCTGGGTATCTTCATTCTGACTTATTTGAGTTTGTTCATCTGTATCAATTTTTTTATTATTACCAAAAAAACCGTATTTCTCCGACATTCTATCTTCATATGAAGACATTAGATGAAATCATCTTTCATAGTGTCGAGAGTTGGAAAATCAAATACAAATCCAGCAGCTAATAATTTCTTAGGAATGGCTCTAATACTATTCAAACCAAGACTCTCACCAAGCTCCCAACCAACTGCAAGTTTCATTAGAACTTCGGGTACTGGAGGAAAGAAATATGATTTATTCATTATTTTTGCAATAGTTTTAGCAAAATCTTTTTGCATAAGGGGTTGTGGAGAAGTTATGTTTACCGGACCATCAATACTATCCTCCTCAAGGCAGAAATTATAAGCTTTAGCTACATCGTTGACAGAAACCCATGAAAAATATTGTGTCCCCTTTCCAATTGGACTACTTATATTTAATTTTGAAATAAGTGTAAATATATCAGTAGCTACATTTCCTTTACCCAACATTATTCCAGCACGTGCAGAAATTACTCTTACTCCAAGTTTTTTAAGTTCGTAAAGTGGTTCTTCCCAGCATTCTTCAGCTACCAATTGTAAAAACTGACCTCTATTAAATGTTGTTTCTTCAGTGACAACCTTATCCCCCTGATCACCATAGATATCATTGCCAGATGCGGTTATAAAGACTTTTGGAAAATTTTCAGCAGCATGAAATGTAGAGACAAATAAATCAGATGCCCATTTACGTGACCAATAAATTCTTGATTTTCTTTCTTTGCTCCAGCGTCCACCAGCAAAAGGTAAAAAACCTAGTAAATCTTTTGGTGCAATACTTTCTCCAGCAAGGTGTATTATTGCATCGAGTTGCTCGAATTTTTCGACATCTATTTCTTGTTTTGAAGGGCTCCAATAAATTTCATGTTCATTTTTTACAGATCTTCTTACAAATTTAAATACTTCATGACTATTTTTTTGTAGTTCTTTTACTACTTTTTTTCCAACATATCCACTGGCTCCAGTTACGCCAACCTTCATTCTTCTTCACCGTAAAATAGAAAGAAATTTTCAATTTGCTTTGAAAATTCTTCAACTCCTGTTCCCATATTCTTATCAAAATTTACAGTTACAATATTTGATTGGATGAAAATGCTATCAATATCTTCTGAAAACTGGAAGAGTTTTAGTGCTAACTGAGCACTTACTTCTTCGTGTAGTGAAGCATCCGCAATATTGTGATAGGTTATACCGTCTTGACCTGATAATGATCTATTTAAATCAAATATTATATTTTTATTAAAAGATGTAGTTTTTAATTCTATTTTCTGTCCCATCACTCACCTATTTTCATTACACGTAATAAATTTGTTGCGGCCTCTTGGTTTGGAGGTGTTCCTGCAACAATAACAACTTTATCATTTTTTTTAAAGTTTTTATGGGTTTGCAGCCAAGAATCTGCAATTTTGAACATCTCCTCTGTTGTATCAAATCTTTCTATTTTTGTTTGTTCTACGCCCCAAAGTATATTCATTTGTCTCAGTGTTAAATCTTTTGCAGAAAAAGTAATTATTGGAGCACTAGGTCTAAAATTTGAGATCAAAAGAGGAGTACTTCCAGTTTCGGTATATGCAACAATGGCCTTAGCATCTATGTCATTTGCAACTTGAACTGCAGCTTTAGCTAGTGAAGTAGCAAAAGTATCAACCGAAGATAAAGTCTTAAATCTCATAGATGAATAGTGACTATTAGAATCTGCCTCTTCACAGATTGACGCCATTACCTTCACAACATTATTAGGATGATCGCCGATAGAAGTTTCAGCAGATAACATTACTGCATCTGTTCCATCTAAAATAGCATTTGTTATATCTGTAACTTCAGCCCTAGTAGGTCTAAATGAAGTTTTCATAGACTGTAACATTTCTGTTGCTGTGATTGAGATTTTTCCTTTATAGTTAGCCGTGTCTAATATTTTCTTTTGGGCAAATGGAACTTGTTCGAGTGGTAATTGTACACCCAAATCTCCTCTTGCAACCATTACTCCATCAGATACATCAATAATTGAATCTAAATTCTTCATAGCTTCTTTAAGCTCAATTTTTGCAATAATTTTGATGTTACTTTCAACAAGTGCTTTTACTTCAGTTATATCAGAAGCTTTTCTTACAAATGAGACAGCAACAATATCCACCCCAATTTTTTTACCATATGCTAAGTCTTCCTTGTCTTTCAATGTAATCGCAGAAACAGAAAGTTTAGAATCTGGAAAAGCGACCCCTTGATTATCTCTAAGCTCTCCTCCAACTTCAATATTTGCTGTCATGTTTTTACCAGTCAGTTCAATTACTCTCATTACAACTTGACCATCATCAATAAATATCCTTTCGCCAGGTTTGATGTCCGTCAATAGATTTTCATAATTTATAAATATAGATTTATCAGTTGATATACTTTCTTTGCTAGTGAGCTCGACAACTTGACCGGCGTCCAAAAAAGTGTCCTTTTGTGAGATTCCAGTCCTGATTTTGGGACCTTGTATATCTTGCATTATCGCAATTGATTTCGGATAGTCTCTTACCCAATCAACAATTTTTTTATGGTCTTCGTGTGTACCGTGAGAAAAATTTAATCTTATTACATCAGCTCCAGAATCAATTAATTCATGAATTTTATTTTTAGAATCAACACTAGGACCAACTGTTGCAATTATTTTTGTTTTTCTTTTCATAACATTTACTAACCTAATAGCATGGTAAAACAAAAATAAGATTATGAAGAAGAGTTTTTTAATTGGTATACCTGTAAGAGATTTTGTAAATCCTATGTCTAGATTATCAGAAGTACTTTCTAAGGATCAGCGTATAGAATTATCTAAAGGTTTATTACTCAATCTAATAGATGTGTTTCAAGACAGCGATAGTGATATCTATGTAGTAAGCAATGATATTAAAGTAAAAGAATTCTGTCATAAGAAAAATATAAATGTCATTGAAACTGGAGAAAAAGGTTTAAATAATGAAATTAAAAGTTTTATAAATCAGGTTAATAAATACAAAAGCTGGACAATAGTTCACAGCGATCTTCCATATTTAACTAAACATTTTGCAAGAACTTGGATAAGTTTATGTACATCTAAAGATATAGTAATTACAGCAAGTAAAGACAACGGGACTCCAATTATTGGGGGAACTAAGTTTTTTAATAATTTTTTATATGGAGAAAATAGTTTTAATAAACATATAAATATTCTTCAAGAACAAAATACTCCATACGAAAGAATTTTTCATAAAGAATTTTGTTTTGAGTTAGATG